>RRZU010163804.1_pt1 | contig 40798 bp, 40 predicted proteins | sample 2165561 | NCBI WGS metagenome assembly RRZU01 (sample SAMN10456909, study PRJNA506462) | wastewater metagenome | isolation source: wastewater sludge | place: USA: Moscow, Idaho | reverse complement strand
TCCAGGCCGCTAGCTCGGACCAGCCCAGAAACTTCGGCCAGAGCGTTCATGGCGGTACCGACGATGATCTGGTTGAGGAGCTTCACCGTCTGCCCGGCCCCCGACGGGCCGCAAGGGGTGATGCGTGCGGCCAGCGCCGAGAGCACCTCCGAGGCACGCGTCACCGCGTCCTGCGTGCCACCGAGCATCAGCGTGAGCGTCCCGGCCAGGGCCGCCGGGGCGCCCCCCGACAGCGGGGAATCCACCCAGGCATGCCCGGCGTCGGCGGCACGGCGCGCGAACCGCTTCGTGGCTCCCGGATCGATAGAGGACATGTCGATCACCAGCACCGGGGTGTCCCCTGTGGCAGCGCCGTGCGCGCCGAAGGCGGCCACCTCGACGATGGGCGCATTGGGAAGCGACAAGATCACCACGCCGCTCGCGGCGGCTGCCGCGGGCGTGGCTGCCGCCTGGGCGCCCGCCTCGACGGCTCGCGCGACGGCGTCCGGGTTCACGTCGAAGGCGGCCACCTCGTGGCCCGTCTCCAACAGGCGCGTGAGGATCGCCGTCCCCATCACGCCGAGCCCTACCAGTCCGATCGTGCCTGCCATATCGCCCCCGTCGTCGCGTTGTCGGTGGGCCTCATCGTCGCAGACAGGACGCGGCCCCGGGCCGGGAGCGTCTGGTCAACGGACGCTGGGCCCCGCCAGCAGTCCGGCTCGTTCAGCGAGGACGGCGACGCCGACGCGATTACCTACGCCGAGCTTCTGTTGTACCGAGCCGAGATGCTGCTTGACGGTCGCCGGGGACATGTACAGCCTTTCCCCGATCACCGCGTTGGTCAGGCCGTGTCCCGTCGCGACGGCTACCTCACGTTCGCGTTCGGTGAGCGTCCCCATCAGGGCGAGGGCGGCCCGTCGCGCTGCATCGTCACGGCGTCCGACATGGTCGAGCAACTGGCGCGTGCTGCGGGGAGACAGGACTGCGTCGCCCTGCATCACTGCCCTGATCGCTCCCACGATCTCCAGCGGGGCAGCCGTCTTGAGCAGGAAGCCGTCCGCACCGGCCTCCAGCGAACGCACCACGGCGTCGTCAACATCCCACGTGGTGAGGGCGATGACGTGCGGCGGGCTGGGCAGTGCGCGGACGAGCCGCGTCGCTTCAACCCCACCGAGGCGAGGCATTCGCAGATCCATCAGGATCACCGCGGGCGACACGGCGTGCACCGCCGCGACCACCTCGTCGCCGTCGGAGGCTTCACCGCACACCTCAATGTCGCCGACCGCACCCAGCAGGCTCGCCAATCCGGCGCGGGCCAGCGGATCGTCGTCAACCAGAAGGACGCGGATGGTCGTCACGCTCGCATCCTAAGGCTCAGGTGCGGCCCGGGAACGGCGTTCCCGGATCGTCGTGCGGAGCGGCGTCAGACGCCGGAGGCCTCCCGCCAGGGAAGCGTCACGGTGACCCGGAACACCGTCCCACCGGCGGTGAGGCCGTACTTCATGCTGCCACCCAGCAGTTCGGCTCGTTCGGTGATGCCCTGGAGGCCCCGCGCGGAACCGGGCTGGGGTGTGCGCCCGGTGGCGCGGTAGCGATTGCAGGCGTCGATGACGATGCCCCGAGCTGGTGCGCCCTGGACGCTCAGGGTCACCGGGGAGTCGGGGGCATGCTTGCGCGCGTTCGTCAGGACTTCCTGCACGATCCGGTAGACGGCCCGCGACAAGGCAGGGTCGGCCCGCTCTGGATCGGCGATGTAGATCGAGGAGTTGATCATCTGACCGGCCCCGAACGACTCCGCAACCACCTCGGGTAGCCGCGCCAACGGGATCGCGACCGGCTCCTCACCCAGGGGTTCACGCAGGACGCCGAGCAGCGAGCGCAGATCCTCCATGGCCTTGCCCGCGCTCTCGCGGACCAGGCTCGCCGAGTCGTGCAGGCGCGCGTCGTCCCCGGCGTTCATCTCCAGGGCCCCCGCATGGAGGTTGAGCACCGACAACCGGTGTCCCATGACGTCGTGGACCTCGCGGGCGATGCGCTCCCGCTCCTGCCGCCGGGCCACCTCGTCGCCCAGGCGACTGACGGCGACCTGCTGTTGGCGCACCTGATGGATCCGGTTCCGCTCGCCACGCTGCGAGCGAAGGAGCAGGCCGATCCCCCATGCGGCCGCCACCAGGATCACTCCCGCCACCCACACGTGCCACACAGGGATGGACACCGGCTCGTTGGGCTCCGACCCTGAGGCCAGGAACATCTTCGACAGCGAGGCGTTGCGGGGTTGAGCAAGCGCATCCAGTGTCAACACCACGAAGGTCGAGAGCCCCACCGCACCCAGCGTCCACCACACGGCCGGACCGCGTCGCCGTCCGATCAGTGCCGCCAGCAACACCAGGGCGGGAACCATGCCCACCGGCAGCACCAACGGGACGATGGCGGCCACGAGCGTGAACCAGAAGGGGGCGCGGTGGCGCCAGATCAACGCGACGGGAGCCGTCAAGGACACCAGCATCCCCAGCATGGCCGCGTTCGCGAGGCCAGCGGATTTCGGATCGCTTTGCAGCGCCCAGCCCGCCGGGGAGAACACGGTGCTCAGCATCATGCAGAAACTGGTGAGGAGGATGAGGGCGAGGGAGTGCCACCAGGGGGCATATTCACCCCCATCGAGCCGTTCATAGGCCACCTCAAACCTCGCCACAAGCAGCATCGTATGGCGCCGACAGCGTTCCCGGGGTGATCTGTTCGGGTCGTCTGGCCTACCCATTCGGCGGGGGTGGCCCTACCCGATCGGGCGATGTGCTGCGGGTCGGCCCACCGTTGAGATGGGGGCAGGACAACAGCCGAAAGAGAGTCAGCCATGAGCGCATCCGACCCCATCCAGCCCTACCCGACCGAACCGGGCAGCACCCCACCCGCGCCTCCCGCACCGACGAAGCGACCTCGCAACACCATCGCCTTGGTCGCCCTCATCGTCGCAATCCTCGGATTCGCGTTCGCCGTCATCGAGGGCGCCTACCTGCTGGGGTGGGTGCTTCTGCCGATCGGGTTCGTCCTCGGCCTGGTCGGGCTGTTCGCCCGCGATCGCGGCAAGGGGCTCGCCGTGGCCGCCGTCATCGTCTCCGTCGTCGGCACGATCGCCGGGGTGGTGGCCTTCACTTCCAGCATGAGCCGAGTGGTGAACGAGAGCTTTCGCCCTGGCACCACCACGGTCGTGCCAAGCCCCGGGGCGACCACGACCGACGCGCCGGCAGGCTCCCCCGCGACCACCGCGAGCGGCAAGCGCACCATCGAGTTGAAGGTCACCTCGGAACGCCAAGCCTCGGTGTCCTACGCGGTGGGCTCGGGCAGCAGCAGCGAGGAGACGTCCGGTTCGTGGAGCAAGACGTTGCAGACCGATCGCGGGTTTGAGTTCGTCTCCCTGAGCGCCATGAACGCGGAATACAGCAAGAAGAACGCCATCACCTGCGAGATCCTGGTCGACGGCGTTTCCGTCTCGCAGCAGTCGGGCAGCGGAACGTCGGCGATGGCGTCCTGCAGCGCGACCGTCAGCTAACCGATCAGGGCGCCCGTCAGGACGCTGACCGTGGCGACGCCACCGCAGCAGGCCATCAGCCTGGTGTCGGTGGCAGTCCACGGGGCCGGGCACGCCCAGGTGCGCGGGACGCCGGTCCGCTGTGGCCGCGAGAACCCGCGCGCTTCGACGGCAATCGCCGTCTGGGCTGCGTCCCGCAGTGCCCCAACCAGCAGCGCGAGGGCCTGCTCAGCGAACCCGCCCACAGCCCGAATCGGGGAGCGACGGTCGTGTATGCCACGGACGCGGCGGATATCGCTGAGGTCGGCCCAGTCCTGGCCCAGGCGCTCGAAGCGCTGCACGGCGACCACCGCGGCCACGACCGGGCGTGGCGGCAGCCGCAGCCGCTGGGCGAGGTGGTCGCCTAGCTCAGCAGGACGCACAAACGCTGCGAAGACGACGCCGGGGACAACGAACAGCCCGACCCGCAGCCCCGCCGTCGCGGCGACCGCCCACGAGTGCGGGGCGGCGAGCAGCCAGTTCGACCAGGTGACGGACGCCACCGCGAGCCCCGCCGCGATCATCCGGCGCCACGGGAACCCGCCGCGTCCGCACCCCACGGGCAGCAGGAGTGCCAGCAGAGCCGCCCCCGCCATCAACCCTGACGCCTGCGGCATCGCCAGGGCGCCCGCCATCAGCGCGAACGATCCGCCCAGCAGCGACAGCGGGCCGCACGAGGCCAGCAGCCCGCCCGTGGGGCGTCTGCGTGGTCGGCCGGAACTCTTCCTCATGCGACCGCTCCCCTGGTGAGGACGATGCGGCGAGCGGCGAGGTCGGCCAGCAGGTCGTCGTGGGTGGCCACGACGACCGCGCCCCCCGCGCGTGCCGCCGCCTCGATCACTCCGGCGACCGCGGCCCACGCGTCCCGGTCCTGACCGACGGTTGGCTCGTCGAGCAGCAGCAGGTCGGGTCCGTGCACGACGGCGGTCGCCAACGCGAGGCGTCGCGCCTCACCTCCGGACAGCCGGTAGGGCGAGCGGTCAGCCACCGAGCCCAAGCCCAGTTGCTCCATGAGGGCGTCACCTCGGCGTTCGGCATCGCGGCCCAAGGCGCGCGCGGTCGCCAGCAGGGACGCCCGGCAGGTGCCGCCGATCACGCTCGCCTGCGGGCGCTGCGGCACGTAGCCCACCCGTGTGGCGACCTGCCGCGACGTCCACCGGTGTGGGTGGGTGGACGCCTCCCGGGCCAGGGGCGGTAGCGCCTCGACGACGCCCCCCACAGGACGCCGTAGCCCCGCGAGTGCCGCCAGCAGCGTCGACTTGCCGACGCCGCTCGCGCCGAGGACCGCCTGCACCTGACCGGCCACGAGGTCGGCCTCGACCCGACAATGGACCACCGAGGCGACCGCACCGCGTCGGGGGCGATCTCGTGCGACGGCGACATCCTTGACACGCAGCAAGGCCGCCCCGCCCGCGACGGGGCTCGACGTCTCTCGTTCTCGTGCCGAGGCACGGGAACCGCTCCACGCCGACGCGTCGACCAGAGCCCTGCTGTGCGGGGCGCACACGTCCGCCGCGACAGGCCACGGCGTCGGCTCGGGGACGCCCGGCAACCACACCCCCCACGACGTCAGGTCTCTCACCAGGTCAGCGGCGCCGTCCGGCCCCGGAGCGTGGGCGTCCAGGCGTCCACCGCGCACGGGAAGGTCGGCGACCATGCGGCCACCGGCCACCACGACGAGGCGGTCCACCAGCGGGAGCCAACCGTCGAGGCGGTGCTCGGCGACCACCAAAGTGAGTGCACGGTCGGCGACCGCGTCGGCGACGCTGTCGCGGACGCGAGCCGCGGCGTCCGGGTCGAGCATGGAGGTGGGCTCGTCGAGCAGCAGCAGCCCGTCGGCGGACGCCAAACTCCCGGCCAGGCCGACGCGCTGGGACTCCCCGCCGGACAGTGCGGCCACCCGATGCTCCTGCCCCACCGAGAGCCCGATGCGTCCCACCAGGGAGCGGACGCGCGGCCAGATCGCGGTGCGGGGAACGGCCCGGTTCTCCATGCCGAAGGCGATGTCACGGCCGACGGTCTCGGCGACCTGCCCCGCGCCGGGATCCTGAAGCAGGAGGGCGGCACCGCCGCCGCTCGGCCCGGTGAGCAGCACCCGCTCCCCCGGCTCCAGGCGCAGGTCGACATCAGCCAGCACCGGTGTCCGCGCACCCAGGGGCGTCCAGGTCAGCCCGCGCACCAGCACGGCTGCCGGGCGGCTCCCGGTCACCGGCGGTCGCTGCGGGCCGCGTGCTCGGCGCCCGGACCGAACGCGTCCAGGGCGCCCGCACGGGCCAAGGCGCGGACCAGCGCGTGGCCGCCCAGGCCTGCAAGCAGCACGCCCGAGAGCACCGAGAAGCCCAGCACAGCAACCTTCCAGGGCCAGGCGTACTCGGCCGCGTAACTCCACCATTCGTAGGCGACGATCTCGAGTGACGCCGCAAGCCCGCCCGCGACCATGGCGACACCGGGCCCGAAGCGGCGCCACCGGAACAGGGCGAAGCCGAGTTCGGCACCCAGCCCTTGCAGCACCGCCGAGATCAGGACGCCGGGACCCCACGGATTGCCGAGCAGGTACTCCAGGACGCCCGCGATCAGTTCCACGAACAGGGCGGCACCGGGACGCCGGACGATCAAGCCACCCGCCACCGCAGGCAGCAGCCATACGCCTAATGCCAGGGAGGAGGCGGGCGGAAACGCGAGGGTGAGCGCCGTCCAGGGGGCGTTGAGGAGGTAGTCCCAAGCGATGAAGACGACCCCCATCGCCACCCCGAAGACAGCGGCGACGACAAGGTCGACACCCCGCCAGGCCCATGGCCCGCCAGGGGCCGGGTGGGCGAGAGTCCGTCGCGAGGCCATCTCAGCCCCTCCTGGTTGCCTGGTCGAAGAACTCTGCTTCGTGACGGCAGGCGGTGAGGAAGGCCCGCGCGGCGTCCGACCGCTCCAGCGCGGAGGCGCGCTCCAACGCGTCCTCGACGACACCGAGCGCGTCGGTGGTCGCTGCCAGCGCCTCGGGATCTTGATACGTCGCGATCCATGCCCCATACGGGTGGTCTTGGGGCACCGCGCCCGCATCGGCTCCCGTCTGGGCGTACAGCCACATGCACGGCAGCGCGGCGGCCGCGCCGACGACGTAGGGCGAGGCGAGGCCGTGGCCGATGAGGAACCACACGTAGCCGTCGGTGATCGGTCCGCTGCGAGCATCGAGCGGTTCGCTGTGGTTGGCCAGCCAGGTGCGATGCAGTTCAGCCTCGCCGAGTTCGCAGTGGGCCGACGCCGACGCCCACAACGCCGCCTGGGCGGCCGACGGTGCGCGGACGGCGAGCGCGGCGAGGGCACGCGCGTACCCGGTGAGATAGGCGGCGTCTTGGGAGAGATAGAAGGCAAAGCTCTCCTGGTCGAGGGTTCCGCGCAGCAGTCCGGTCACGAACGAGGACGCGGCGATGCGCGCCCGCACCGGCGCGGCAGCCCGCCACAGGGCGCTCGTCCAGGGGCCCGCCGGAGGGCAGGCGGCCGCGTCGGGCGTGAGGCCTGGCGCGACGTCGTCGGGGTGGTGCCAGTGTCGCGGGACCGCGTCGGCCTCGGTCCAGGGTCGCGGGTCGGCGGCACGCTGGAGGCGCCGGGCCCGGTGGGCGTGGTCGACGGGGCCGTGGCCGGACCCGACGCGCTGGTCGGCGCCGTTCGCGATCGCCTCGCTCAGCCAGCGGGTTGCCCAGCCGAGTGCGTCGGCGGGCGACTCCCCGGATCCCAGGCGGGTCGCGAGCGCGGACGCCAACGAGCAGCCGGTGCCGTGGGTGGCGGTGGTCTCGATGCGGGGCGCGTCGACGCGATGGATCTCCCCGTGCGGCCCGACCCAGATGTTGGCCGCGCAGGGCCCGTGGAGGTGCCCTGTCTTGACCACGATCGCCGTGCCGGTTTCCTGCGCCCAGCCACGCGCCTGCGCGATGGCTTCCGCCTGGGTGGTGGCGGGCCTTTGGTGGGTGAGGACGGCCAACTCGTCGGTGTTGGGGGTCATCACGGTGGCGCGACGGCAGAAGGCGCGCATGGCGGCCTCGGCGTCCGCGTCGAGGAGGCGGTCGCCTGAGGTGGCGACCATGACGGGATCCACGACGAGGACGGCGGGGGCATGCGCGTCCAGCCAGGCGCCCACGGCGGCGATGATGTCGGCGGTAGCGAGCATGCCGGTCTTGACGGCGTCCAGTTCGACGTCGTCGCTCACGGCCGCCAGTTGCTCGTTCAGGAACGCGATGGGCGGCAGGTGGACGCCCCGGACGCCGCGTGTGTTCTGCGCGACGAGCGACGTGACAACGGCCATGCCGTAGCCACCCGCAGCGGTAATGGACTTCAGGTCGGCGGCGGTGCCCGCTCCCCCGGTGGGGTCGGTTCCGGCGATGGACAGCACCCGCGGGAGACCAAGGTGAGGGCGCGCGCTGGCGGGCATGGACCGTCCCTCCGCTCGCGCCGAGGGGGGCCGGTTCTTCGCGGAGCGCCACGCGTCGAGATAGGCGGTGGACGCGGCCCCCGGGTCGGGGTGAGCGCAAATCCCGGACACGATCGCGACACCCGCCGCGCCGACCGCTCGCAGGTGCGGGGTGGCGGCCACGTCGATGCCGCCGATCGCGACACACGGCAACGGGGAGGCGGCGCACACGGCGGCGACTCCCCCCAGCCCCAGGCTGGCGCGAGCGTCCGGCTTGGTGGCGGTGTCCACGACCGGGCCGACCCCGAGGTAGTCCGCGTGCGGGGCGGCTGCGGCAGCCTCCGCGGGCTCGCCGACGCTGACTCCGAGGATCGCGCCGGGCCACAGCATCTCCCGGACGCGGCCCGCGGGCAGATCGGACTGGCCCACGTGCACGCCGTCGACGCGGGCACCGGCTGCGCGGGCGGCGAGGGCCACATCGATCCGGTCGTTGACGATGAGTGCCGTGTCCTGGCCGCCAGGTGTCGCGGCGAGCGCGTCGGCGACCGCCAGCACTTCCTCGAGGAATCCACCACCGTGGGCGTCCTTGGCACGCACCTGGATCGCCCGCACTCCGGCGGCGACGGCGGCGCTGACCGTGTCGGGCACGCTGCGTCCCGACGCCGCGCACTGGTTGGCGTCGGTCACGAGGTAGACCGCCCACCGGTCGGCGTCGCGAGGCTGATCGGCGACGGGGGCTTGCTTCGCGCCGCTCATGCCGCGACGACGATCCGGGTCTCGTCGGCCAGGTCGGCGGGACGGAGCCCGGCCAGGTCGTCGAGGAAGCACGCCGCGAACGTGCCCGGGCCAGCAGCGCGCAGGGCGGCGCGCTCGGAGGCGACCGCGTAGGCCACCGACGAGGCCACAGCCGCGATGAGGGCTGACCCCGGGATTCCCGCCACCACGCGGACGGCCTCCCCGTCCGGGGTCGCCGCCGAGGCGGTAACCAAGCCAGGCCCGGGCGTCCCCGCGAACGCCGCCATCACCGCACCCAGCGCGCACCCGGCGCCGGTGACGCGGGTGAGGAGGTCACTTCCCCCGCTCACGCGGATGACGCTGCGGCCGTCGGTGAGGAGATCCACCGGACCCGAGACGGCGGCCACGCCGCCGATGCGTTGGGCCAGGGCGAGCGCTGCCTCGGTGGCCGCGTCGACGCTGGCTGCGGCGTCGACGCCACGTCCGCCTGCCCCTGCTCCGGTCACGGCGATGATCTCCGACGCGTTTCCGCGGACGATGTGGGGGCGCAGCCCGGCAAGTTCCACGGCCAGGGGGGTGCGAACGGGCAGCGATCCGACGGCGACCGGGTCGAGCACCCAGGGGGTCGCCGCGCTGTTCGCGGCGCGGACCGCCTCGCGCATCGCCGTCGGATAGTCCCCGCTTGGGGTCCCCAGGTTCACCAGGACGCCCGAGGCGACCCCCGCGAAGGGGCCCGCTTCTCCGACGACGTCCACCATCGCCGGGGAGGCCCCGAGCGCGAGCAGCACGTTCGCGGTGAATCCGCTCGCAACATGGTTGGTGAGGCAGTGCACCAGCGGTGTCGATGCCCTCAGGCGTCCCAGGGCCGCGGCGCAGGCGTCCGCCAGGGCCGAAGCCGATAAGGGTGTGTAGCGTTCAGAACTCATGACCATCCCTTCGCTCGTGCTAACGAGAGCAGGTTCGCGGGTCTCATCTCAGCCGACTGTGTGTCGGCACCCCGTGTCAGGCAGCCACTCTAGGCCAGGGCGACGCTCGTGTCTCACCAACCCGGGAGATCGCCTCCTGCGCGCCGTGTCGCAGCAAAAGGGACGTGGACGCACGCGCCATCTGGGGCGGGAACAGGGCCGGGGATTCGGAGTTAATCACAGGCGTGTGATTCTGTGCACAAGGGTGGACAACCCTGTGGATAACTCACCGTTCCGATCGGCCGCTACCCTGCTGGGGTGCCCGATCTCCGCGTCCCCCCTGGTCCCGGGATCCCGCACGGCCTCATCCTCCCCGAGCGCGAACTCAACGAAAGGTTCGCCCGGGCGTCCGGCCCCGGCGGCCAAGGCGTCAACACGACCGACTCACGCGTCCAGCTGAGCTTCGACATCGGCGCCAGCACTGCCCTGACCCCGGAGCAGCGCGACCGATTGTTCGCCCGCCTGTCCAGCCGCCTTGCTGGCACCACCGTGACCATCGACGCCGCCGAGTACCGCTCGCAGCGGCGCAATCGCCTCGCGGCCCGGGAGCGACTCGCCGACCTTCTGCGCACCCATCTCGCCCCGCCTCCGCCCGCCCGGCGCCCGCGCAGGCGTTCCCGCGCCACCATCGAACGGCGGCTCGCCGACAAGAGGCGACGATCCGAAATCAAGGAGTCCCGCCGCAGTCCGGGCCCCTGACCGCACCTCAGCGGCGCCCCGACAGGGCACGCCCTTCACGGGGTCCCCACCACGGAAATGGTAACGGTGTCATAACGGTGGGCCTGCCCACCCGCGTCACCCGATGCGTCCCGCTAGCGTCACCAGACATCAGCACCCCCACCGAATGACCTTGGGGAGTGCTGCCATCATGTCGTCACCGTTCACGGCCACCATGGACGAGTCCGCAACGACATCCCCGGCGCCCGTACCCCCGCCTCGTCCGCGCTACCGCACCGAACTCCAAGGGCTCCGCGCCCTCGCGGTGGCCATGGTCGTGCTCTACCACGTGTTCTTGGATCGGGTCAGCGGGGGCGTGGACATCTTCTTGTTGATCTCCGCGTTCCTCCTCACCAGTTCGTTCATGGGGCGTATCCAGACGCGGCAGCCCCTGGCCGTGCCGCGCTATTGGATCAAGACCTTCACCCGACTGCTCCCCCCCGGCCGTCGTGACGATCCTCGCTGTCCTCCTGCTGATCTATCTGTTCTTCCCCGCCTACCGCTGGCGTGAAGTGCTCCAGCAAGCCATGGCGTCGGCCCTCTACTACGAGAACTGGCACCTCGCCGCCGGAGCGGTCGACTACTACGCAGTCGATCGCACCCAGGCCAGCCCCTTCCAGTACTTCTGGTCCCTCTCGATCCAGGGGCAAGTGTTCCTCGTGTGGCCGCTGCTTTTCCTCGCGGCCGCCTGGCGCATTCGCCACACCTATCCGCGGCGAGCCCCTCTCAGCGCGGCCCAGGTGCGGCGGAGCCTGACCTGGCTGTTTGGGCCCATCTTCGTGGTCAGCCTTGGGTGGTCGATCTATGAGACCGCCACCTCGCAAGCGTTCGCCTATTTCAATACCTTCGCCCGGCTGTGGGAGTTCGCGCTCGGATCGCTCCTCGCCATCTGGCTACCCGCTGCCGAGGACGCCTTCCGACGCAACACGGCCAGCGCGTCGCCGTCGGGACGCGTCCTGCGCGTCATCGCCGGCTGGGTCGGCCTGCTCGGCATGGTGTCGTGTGGCCTCATTGTGACGGTGGCCGGGGCATTCCCCGGTGCGATAGCGCTGTGGCCGTTGCTCTCGGCGTCCCTCATCATCATCGCTGGCAACACCGGTAGCCCCTGGGGCGTCGACCGCTGGCTCAGCCACCCCGTGCTCAACCGCCTCGGGGACACCTCGTACGCGCTGTACCTGGTCCACTGGCCGCTCCTGATCACGATGATGGTGCTCCAGAACTCCGAGCGCCCCGGGATCATCGAAGGCATCGTCATCGTGCTGCTCTCGGTGAGGATCGCTTTCCTGCTCACGAAGTATGTGGACGCCCCGATCCGGACCAACCGGGCACTACGTCGGTTCCCGGCCCGTGGGGTGGTCGTGATCCTGCTGTGCCTCGCGCTGGCGCTCGTTCCGGTCATCGCGATTCGCGGCGCGCTGGACCGCCAAACGGCCCGAGCACTCGCGGCGGCCTCGGCGAACAACCCCGGGGCCGCTGTCTTGACGGGCGCCTCCACGGGTCCCGCCGATCCCACCGCCGCACCGATCCCCCTTCCCGAGGACATTCCCTGGGACTGGGCGGGCCTTGAAATGCGGTGCAAAGGACGCCTCAAGCCGACGTCGGCTGTTCTCGCTTCGGCCTGTTCCCAGTCGGCCTCCGGCAAGGCGGAGAAGGTGATCCTCATCGCCGGGGATTCCCGCACCCAGCAGTACATGGCTGCCCTGCGTCCCCTCGCCGAGCAGCGCGGCTTCACGCTCGTGTCCATCCTGAAGGGCGGGTGCCCCCTGGCGCTGGAGGGCGTGGACGAGATGTGCCACGAGTGGAATGAGCAACTCATCCGTCACGTGGAGACGTTACGACCCGCCGCCGTGTTCACCACCACGACTCGCATCCTGCACGGCATCGAAGAGGTACCGGTGCCCGGCGTCGACACCCTGGTCAACCGGCTCACGACGGCCGGGATCGGGGTGATCGGGTTGCGCGATCAGCCCCGCATGCCGTTCAACCCGATCGACTGCGTGTCGGAACGTTCCGAAGAGCAGTGCACCGTCACCACCCGGGGCATCTTCGCCGAGGAGGACCCCAACCAGGCCTTGGCGCGCAACGTCCGCGGGTCGGGCGTCTTTGTCCCGATCGATCTTCTGCCGTGGATCTGCCCAGACAACCAGTGCCGCCCCGTCATCGGCAACGTCTTCATCTACCTCGACGAAGACCATCTGACGCAGATGTACGCCACCACACTCGCCCCCGTGCTGGACGCCCAACTCGCGACCGCAGGCTGGCGGTGGTGACCAGTGCGGGATGCTGGAGGGGTGAGTATCGACCTGAATGCAGATCTGGGCGAGTCGTTCGGGGCGTGGAGCCTCGGCGATGACGAGGCCCTCCTCGACGTGGTCACCTCGGCGAACGTCGCGTGCGGTTTCCACGCCGGAGACCCGCTCACGATGCGCGCCACGGTCGCGGCGGCGTCGGCGCGCGGCGTCCGGATCGGCGCGCATCCGGCCTACCGGGATCTGGTCGGGTTCGGGCGCCGCTTCCTCGATGTCGCCCCGGCCGAGTTGACCGCGGACGTGCTGTATCAACTCGGTGCACTGGACGCGATGTGCAAGGCAGCCGGCACGCGGATCGCCTACGTGAAGCCGCACGGCGCGCTCTACACCACCATCGCGCACCATGAGGCGCAGGCGGCTGCGGTCGTGGCCGCGGTCCGCGCCTTCGATCCTGACCTGCCGATCCTGGGGTTGCCGGGATCCACGGTGCTGGCGGCGGCCGAGGCGTCGGGGTTGCGGGGTGTGGCGGAGGCGTTCGCCGATCGGGCTTACACGCCCGCCGGGGCGCTGCTCCCGCGTCGGGAACCGGGCGCGGTCATCCATGACCCGCAGGCCGTCGTCGCTCGGGCCGTCCGGCTGGCCACGGACGCAACGGTGATCGCGATCGACGGCAGCGTCGTAGCGGTGGAGGCGGCCTCGTTGTGCGTCCACGGTGACACCCCCGGTGCGGCACAGTTGGCGTCCGCTGTTGCTGAGGGGCTGCGCGCGGCGGGGGTTCCCCTGGCCTCGTTCGTGTCGTGAGCGGGCGGCTGTTGGCCAGCGGCGACTGCGCCGTCCTGGCTGAGGTGGCCGATCTGCCGACCGCCCTGGCCCTCTACCGCTACGTCGAAGCGCACCGTCCGCCAGGTCTGGCCGATCTGGTGCTCGGCGCACGAACGCTGCTGGCGATCGGGCGTTCCCCGGCCGATCTGCCCGCCGTGCGGGCCGCGCTCGCCGCCGCCCTCGACGCACCCGCAGACGCCGAGGCCACGACGACGACGCAGGAGGTCACTCTCGACGTCGTCTACGACGGCGCCGATCTCGGCGAGGTCGCGGCCCTGCTCGGCTGGACGCCCCAGCACGTCATCGATGCCCACTCCGGGACGCCGTGGCGGGTCGCGTTCGGCGGGTTCGCGCCGGGGTTTGCCTACCTCACCGGCGGCGACCCTCGCCTCGACGTGCCACGCCGCAGCGCTCCTCGCACCTGGGTGCCCGCCGGATCGGTCGGCATGGCTGGCACCTTCTCCGGGGTATACCCGCGTTCCTCGCCGGGTGGCTGGCAACTCCTGGGCACGACGGCCACCCCACTCTGGGACGCCTCCCGTCCTTCCCCCGCCCTGCTACGTCCCGGCATGACGGTGCGCTTCCGCCCCATCGCCGCACATCCCCCCTCACCACCGCCGTCGCAGTCGCCGCCGCCGTCGTCCGACGCTCTTCACCGGCGCGCGCTGCAGGTCACCGCGGTCGGGATGGCCACCGTGCAGGACGCCGGACGCCGAGGCTTCGCCCACGTCGGCGTCCCTGCCTCCGGCGCCGCCGACCGGTCCGCGTGGGCGCTCGCCAATCGGCTCGTCGGCAACCACGCCGCAGCGGCCGCCATCGAGGTCACGCTCGGGGGCCTGGAGGTGGTCGTCACCGAGGCGATGCTGCTGGCTGCGACCGGCGCCCACGCCCCGGCCACCCTCAACGGCACCCCGGTGCCGCACGGCGTCGCCTGGTTCGCCGCTGCTGGCGACACGGTGCGGCTGGGGCGCCCCGCCGCGGGGCTGCGCACCTACCTGGCCGCGTCCGGGGGGCTTGCGCTCGAGCCGGTGCTGGGCAGCCGAAGCACCGACACGCTCTCCGGTCTGGGCCCGGAACGTCTCCGCGAGGGGGAGGTGGTGCCGGTCGGCCCGCAACCCCCGATCCCGCGCTGCCATCCTGCAGCACCCCCCGTTCGGCCCGCAGGCGAGGTGCTCGTCCTCGACGTCTCACCGGGCCCGCGGCGGGAGTGGCTCGCCGATCCGAGCGCGCTGAGGGGCCCCTGGACGATCAGCGGCGAGTCGGATCGTGTCGGCGTACGGCTCGTAGGGGCTCCGTTGCGCCGTCATCGAGACCACATCGGCGAGGAACTGCCGAGCGAAGGGGTGGTGCGTGGCGCGATCCAGGTTCCGGCCAGCGGGTTGCCGGTCGTCTTCGGGGCCGATCACCCCGTCACCGGCGGCTACCCGGTGGTCGGCGTCCTCACCTCGGCGTCCAGCGATCGGCTCGCGCAGGCCCGCCCCGGCCAGGTCGTCGCGTTGCGGTGGGCCTTCCCACGTGAGACGACCCGCCGCTGCAGGTCGTGACCGTCGCTTGTCCGGTGAGGTAGAACCGACCCATGCGAGCGCTCACCGAGTCCGAGGTGCGCGAGAGTTTCGTGAACGCTACCCCCGCCGAGATGGACCGCCTGGAGTTGCCGTGGTGGTTCGGCGCGACCTTGTGGGACTCACTGGACTATCTCGGATGGGTCGACCCGGCCCTTCCCGAGCGCGGATATCTGGTAGCCGACACCTCCTTCGGTGTCATCGGGGCGATCCTGCGCCTGCCCAAGAATCGCCCCCAAGGGCGACGCGCCTTGTGCAACCTGTGTTACACACAGCACCGCAGCCAAGGCGCCCTGCTGATGGTCGCTCGAAGGGCGGGCAAGGCGGGCTTGAACCACAACACGGTCGGGACCTACATCTGCACCGATCTGGCGTGCTCCTTGTACTTGCGTGGTCTTCGGCGGGCCGTGGGAGGCGGCATGATGCCCGAGACGATGGACCCGGACGCCCGCATCCGACGCCTGCAGGACAACGTCGAGGACTTTCTCGGCCGTGTTCTGGTCGACGGCTGACCCCGTAGTCTGGTCGACATGTCCGAGGTGCCCCGCAGACCGTTGTTCGTCGTGCAGACGCCCATGAAGTACGCCCTCGCGCTGGCCGCCTGGTTCATCCTCCCCCTCATCAATTCGTGGCTGGTCTACGGCGGGACCATCAGCAAGGAAGACCTCGCCTATTCGGCGATTGCCAGCCTGATCCTCGTGAATCCACTCGCCACGATCGTGGTGGGAGCTGTCTTCGCCTGGCGGCACGGGTTCAGCCTCACCGCCCCCTGGCTGTTCGGTATCGCGTTCCTGCCTGCAGCGCTGGTGGTCTACAACGAGACGGCACTGCCGTTCGCCTTGGTCTATGTCCTGGCTGGCTACGTTGGTGAGGGCGTGGGGCTGGGCCTCAAGCGCCTCCTCGCGGTGGTGCGTGAGCGCTCCGGGAACTCACGACCCTCGCGTTGACCCCGCGCGCCAAACAAATCCTTGTTATTTTCCGCCGTCTCGCACTAAAGGATGAGAGGCGTTAGCACTTTTCGCCGATGTATTTCCTCCTCAACATCCTTACTGTCGAGGTGACCGGCATTCTCCGGTCATCACGTCATGTACTGAGGGGGATCCATGAAGGCTGCCGTCGCAACCTTGACCGCACTCGTCGTCTTCGCTGGCGGCATCACCCTGGGGGGTGTCACGCCGGACACGCCGCGCTGGCTGTGCCAGTGGATCCCCTACCTGGAGGGTTGCCCGAAGCGCTGAACGTCTAGCCACCCCGAGAACGAGCCCCGACGCGCGTCGGGGCTCGTTCTCGTTCAGATCGAAACACGTAGCGGATGCGCGAGCGCGATCACGCCGTGCGGCCATTCCACGCTGAAAAGTAAAAGGCGGGGCGCCCCTGACTCGCCTCAGGGGCGCCCCGCATGGGCGTCACCGTTACCGGTGATACCCAGGGCCCACGGGGGTCTCTTCCGCACGGGGGGAAATGGCGGTCAGTAAACATCCCAGCGCGAGCCCAAGAAGCGCTCCCACGACCCCGATGGTCCGGGCGGAACCGACGATTGTTCCGATCGCCAGCCCAACCAAGCCGCCGGCCACCACCGCGATGACGACGACAAGATCTGGCTTGATCGACACGGAACTTCTTTCGGCTCGGGGGTGTGGGAGCAGTTACGACCCTAGTCACGCCGGAACTCCGGCACATCGAACAAAAGTCCGAACTTTGACCGGTACGAAAGTACGAGTGCCGTCGGGCACGGGGTGCCCGTGAGAGACTGCGGCCATGCACGCCGCCGACCTTCGCCGCTGGCGCCGCCAATTCCCCGCCTGGCTGGCCCGGCTGGGGACCAGCGGCTTCCCCGAGGCGGCGATGGCGACCGTGCTGTTCCTCTACGTCGAGGTGTTCTCCACCCCGAGCGGTGACCGGACCTCCGTGTTCGCCGTCAACGCACTGCTGTGCGGATCCGCCGCCGTGTCGGGTCGTTGGCCACGCCTGGGCGTGGCTGGCGTCATCACGGGCCTGACGATCATGATCGCGATCCCGGCCGACCAACTCCGCATGAGCACACTGGCCTTGTTCATCCCCATCGTCTCCACCGGCATGCGGGGCCGCACGTGGCTGGCTGACGTGTTCTCCATCGTCAGCTACCTCCTGGCCTGCATCCTCACCGTCCCCCTCAGCGATGGGATGTCGGAGAAGGTCGAGTCGGTCATCGTGTGGGGGTTGGCGATCGGGCTGGCGCGCATCATCGGGCACACCATCGACCGGCTGCGACGCGAGACGAAGGCGCACGCGGCCCTGCGCTTCGCGTCCCTGCGCCGCCAGCGTCGCGACATCGCTCACGACCTGCACGACACCGTCGCCTACGCCACCACCACGATGATCATGCGCGCCGAGCAGATGAAGTTGCGCACCGACGACCCGGCCACCCAGGCCGATCTGGACTTCATCATCTCGACGGGACGCCGCTCCGTCCGGGATCTGCGCTCCATGATGGAGGCGCTTCGGCGCAACGACCCCGATCAAGCCTCGGGCACCGTCACCATGTGGCGCCTCGTGACCATCGCCGACGTCCTCGATGAGCGCGTCAAAGAACTCAACGCCCACGGCCTGGCCCTCCAGGTCAGCGCACCGAAAGACATCGATCACCTGCTCCCCGAGTCGATCCGCGAGACTCTCGGGAAGGTGATCGTCGAGGCCACCTCGAACATGGTCAAGCACGCCGCGCCGGGCCCGTGCCGCGTCATCATCGAGGTCGACGAGAACGCGGCCGAAGCCGTCTTCACCAACCTCACAGAACCCGGCTCATTCGCCTCTGACGAGGGGCTCGGCCTCCTCGGTGCGGCTGAGCGCGTTGAGGCGCTCGGCGGAGAATTCGAAGCGACCGCGGCCTCAGGGACGTGGATCGTCCGCGCTCAGCTGCCACTCGGGGGATAATGACGTCATGAAGTCGCCCGTCACCGTCGCGATCGTGGACGATGACGCCTTCGTTCGATCAGCGCTCGTGTCGTATGTGTCCGCGACTCCCGGCTTCCACCTCGTCCACCAGTGCACCAACGGCGCAGAGGCGGTCGACGTGATCGTCGCCGACCCGGTCGATGTCGCCATCACCGACGTCAGGATGCCCAAGCTGGACGGCATCGGCGCCACGGCTGCACTGCGCGCCGCGCTGCCGGACATCAAGATCTTGGTTATCACCTCTTTCGACGACGATGACGCCGTCCGGGAGGCCCTTCAGGCGGGCGCCAACGGCTTCCTGTTGAAGGACGTCTCCCCGCGAGGGCTCGTCGACGCCATCCGTGCGGTCATGGAGGGCAACTCGGTCGTGTCCCCGGGGCCGATCACGAGCCTGCTGCTCAACCAGCGGCCCGCGAAACAGGACCCTCCCGTCGATCTCGGCCTGAGCCCACGCGAACTGCACGTCCTGCAACTCCTGTGCGCCGCCTACAGCAACACGGAAATCGCACGCGAACTGCACGTGACGGAATCCACGGTGAAGACTCACGTCTCCGCCATCATGGCCAAACTGCAGGTTTCGTCTCGCCTCAAGGCCGTCGTCCGCGCCTACGAATTGGGCCTCGTCCACCCGGGCTGATCCGGGGTCGCCTAGTGAGCACAGGGGTGAGGGACGAGGCGAATCTTGGCACAATGCCAGCGTGGCCGATGACCCACCGACGTTCTCCGAAGTCCTCAGTGCCGCGATTCAGCATCGTGGGCTGTCACTGGAGCGCATTCGCAGCCGGCTCGACGCTGCGGGCGTCCCGGTCAGCATCGCCACGCTCAGCTATTGGCAATCCGGCCGCTCCTTGCCGACTCGCTCTCGCAGCTACCTCACGCTGGTGGAGTTGGAGCGCATCCTCGGCGTCGAGCCGGGCGAACTGACCCAACTCACCCATACGGCGGACGGCCGGACGCGGCGCGAGCAGTTCGAATGGCAGACCGTGATCCCTGTACGGGACCTGGCCACCCAGATCATTGACGACCTCGGCATCGAAATGCAGGGCAGGCTCACCCGCGTTTCCATGATGGATCGGGTCCACGTGCGCGCCGACAAATCGGAGGCCATGCAGCACAGCGAAGTGGTGTGGCGCGTCGAACGTCAGGGCCGTCCGCGATGGGCGGTCGTGCTGGAGCAGGACGCCGACACCGAGGCCACACCGCGCATCGAGGCGGTGTTCGGCTGCAGCGTCGGCGAGGTCGTCGAGGTTCCCGCTCGCCGCCTCCTGGTCGCCGAGATGGTGGCCCAGCGACGCCTCCTGCGCGGGGAGCATTTCCTTGCCGAATACCGCATCTCTTACGGACACACCGTCACCCCCTCCTTCCGCACGCAGCGCGCAGTCGCCGACACCGTCCGCACCCTGGGGCTGAGCGTGTCGTTCGACCCTGGGACGCTGCCCACGCGCGTCACGTCCGGATTCCAGTCGGTGATGGGGCAGCCTCCACAAGCCCCGCTTCCTGTCCCGCTGACCGGCACACAAACGCAGGCGGTGTGGGTGGACGCGCGCCCCGGGGTCTATTCGCTCATGTGGGAGTGGGATTGAGCTCCTGAGCTGCCCGGATCGACGCCCTCTACGCGGGGGACCCTGCACAGTTCGTTGCCGCACGGGACGCTCTGGCCAAGCAGGCTCGCGAGGGCGGAGAGAAAGCGGCGGCGTCCGCGATCGAGGAACTGCGCAGACCCCAGTCTGGGCGCCTGGTACGCCAACGTCGCTGCACGGGCTGGGCTGGTGTCGCTGCGGGAGTGGCTGGACTTGGGGGCGACGCTCCGCGCAGCGCAAGCGCGCCTGGATCTGCGCACGGTTGCCGACTTGGGCGCACGACGCGCCCGCGTCGAGGGCCGGGTGATCGCGGATCTCACCGCGCACCTGGCCGCGCTCGAGGAGCGAACCCACGCGTAAGCGGACCTCCGCGCCACCGAAGGGACGCTCGGGGAGGCGCCCTAGGCTGGCGTCATGCCTTTGCTCCTGCTCGACCTGGACAACACGCTGGTGGATCGCGCCGCGGCTGTGCGCGCATGGGCGGCCGATTATCTCGCCGAGCGGCGCGCCGACTCCACCCTGCTGGAGGCCGTGGTGGCCGCCGACGGCGATGGGCTGCGTCCCAAACCGGACGTCGCCGCCGACCTCACTGCGCTCTTGCATCTGTCGGCGGCAGAGTCCGCTGAGATCATCGTGACGTTGCGCGCCGGAGTGATCCAGCACTTGCGGCTGGTCGCCGACGCCGAGGCCGCGCTGGCGCTGGCCCGCGACCACGGGTGGACGCCGTTCATCGTGACCAACGGCCAAGAGCGTCAGCAGGAGCGCAAGATCGCCTCCTTGGGGCTGCACACCCAGGTGGCTGGCTGGGTGATTTCCGAGGCGGTCGGCATAGCCAAGCCCGACCCGCGCATCTTCGCCCTGGCCGCCGAGGCTACCGGTCAATCCCTGGCGGACGCCTGGATGGTGGGCGACTCCGCGGAAGCGGACATCGTCGGGGCGCACGCCGCCGGGCTGCGTTCGGCTTACCTCCTGCGGGGGCGCACGTGGCCGCAGACTCTTCCCGCTCCGACGGTGCTGGCCACCTCGCTCACCGAGGCGGTGGAGGCGGCCCTGGCCTGGCGGTGAGCGCGCCGCGTCCTGTATGACCTGGGTTTCTCTTTTCCCAGACCCAGGGGGGTTGACAGGTGTATCGTCCGATGCGGGGGCCTCCCCCAGACGCCTCCCGCCAATTCCGACCCGAGGACATCATGCAGACACCCATGCCGGATGCATCCGGCCCCTCCGACGGCATCGTCGCCGTCGATCCTCTCGCCGACGAACGTCCGGCTGTCGAGGTCCATGTCGACGATGACAAGCAGCACGCCCGCTGGACCCCCACCAAGATCGCCCTCTGGGTGGCCATCGCCCTCGTCGGCGCGGTCGCCTGGTACATGATCGCGTTCAGCCGCGGCGAGTCAGTCAACGCTGTCTGGTTCGTCTTTGCCGCTGTGGCGTCGTACTTGATCGCCTACCGGTTCTACGCCAAGTACATCGAGAACAAGCTCATTCACCCGAGCAACAAGCGCGCCACCCCGGCCGAATACAGCTACGACGGCAAGGACTACGTCCCGACCGATCGCCGCATCCTGTACGGCCACCACTTCGCCGCCATCGCTGGCGCGGGCCCGCTCGTCGGCCCGGTGCTGGCCGCTCAGATGGGCTACCTGCCCGGCACGATCTGGATCATCGTCGGCGTCATCCTCGCGGGTGCCGTCCAGGACTACCTCGTGCTGTTCGTCTCGATGCGCCGCAAGGGCCGCTCGCTCGGCCAGATGGCGCGCGACGAACTGGGCCTGTTCGGCGGCATCGCCGCGTTCATCGCCACCTTGTCGATCATGCTGATCATCGTCGCCATTCTCGCCATGGTCGTCGTCAATGCCCTCGGCGAGAGCACGTGGGGCGTCTACTCGGTGGGCCTGACCATCCCGATCGCTTTGTTCATGGGCTTCTACCTGCGCTACCTGCGTCCGGGCAAGGTCATGGAGGTGTCGGTCATCGGCTGCGCCCTGCTGCTGTTCGCGATCATCTCGGGACGCTGGGTGTCCCAGTCCGATATCGGCCAGGCGATCTTCCACCTCGACCGTCCGACGATCGCGTGGATCATCATCGCCTACGGCTTCATCGCCGCCGTGCTTCCCGTGTGGATGCTGCTCGCCCCGCGCGACTACCTGTCGACCTTCATGAAGATCGGCGTCATCGCGATGCTCGCCATCGCCATCATCGTGGTGCGTCCCGAGATTCACGTCCCGGCCATCACGCGCTTCGCAGAGTCGGGCGACGGGCCAGTGTTCAGCGGTCAGCTCTTCCCGTTCTTGTTCGTCACGATCGCCTGTGGTGCGTTGTCAGGCTTCCACGCCATGATCGCGTCCGGCACGACGCCGAAGCTGGTCGAGAAGGAGTCCCAGACGCGCCTGATCGGCTACGGCGGCATGCTCATGGAGTCCTTCGTGGCGATCATGGCTTTCGTCGCGGCGCTGTCGATCGACCAGGGCATCTACTTCGCGATGAACTCGTCCGCGGCTGCCACCGGTGGCACCGTCGAGGGCGCTGCCGCCTTCGTCAACGCGCTCGGCCTGCACACTGCGGACGGCTCAGTCGTCAGCACGACCCCGGAGATCCTGGCCGCGACCGCGCAGTCGGTCGGGGAGGCGTCCGTCGTGTCCCGTACTGGCGGCGCCCCCACCTTGGCCGTCGGCCTGTCGCAGATCATGCATTCGCTCATCCCGGGCGAGGGCATGGCGAGCTTCTGGTACCACTTCGCGATCATGTTCGAGGCCCTGTTCATCCTGACCTCGGTGGACGCCGGTACCCGTGTGGCCCGCTTCATGGCCTCGGACGCGCTGGGCAACGTGTACCCGCGCTTCCGCGACCTGAACTGGCGCGTCGGCGCCTGGATCACCACCGGTTTGATGGTGGCGGGCTGGGGTTCGATCCTCGTCATGGGCGTCAACGACCCCCTGGGCGGCATCAACACCCTGTTCCCGCTGTTCGGTATCGCCAACCAGTTGCTGGCCGCGGTCGCCTTGTCCATCTGCTTGCTGGTGTTCGCCCGTAAGGGTTACACCTGGCAGTTGCTGATCATCGCCGTGCCGATGGTGTTCACCGCGATCATCACCGTGTACGGGTCGCTGTTGAAGATCTTCGATCCGCACCCGTCCATCGGCTACTGGGCCAACCACTTCCTGTACCGGGACGCGCTGGCTCGCGGGGAGACCCATCTGGGCGCTGCGAAGACGGTCAAGGCCATGGAGACGGTCGTCGGCAACACCGCGGTGCAGGGCTCGCTCTCGATCCTGTTCGTGGTGTGTGGCGTCATCGTCATGATCGTGTCGGTCATCAAGACGATCCAGGCCCTGCGTGGCAAGGGCATCATCGACACCGAAGAGCCGGCGCACCCGTCGCGCATCTTCGCCCCGTCCGGCATCATCGCCAACCCGGCGGAGAAGAAGCTGGAGAAGGAATGGGCCGCGTTCTACGAGAAGTACCCTGAGGAGAACCTCGAAGGAACGAGCCACTAGGTGACGCACGAATCCGCCGCACACGCGGCAGCCGACCGGTCGACGGGATCCCCCGTCGACCGGTTGGTCGCGTTCGCCAAAGAATGCCGCCGGTTCGCCCGCGGCGTCCTCGGTTCGGACGCCTACGACAAGTACCTGCACCACCATCGCGTCACCGGCTGCGACCACGAACCGCTGTCCGAACGCGACTTCTGGCGCGCGAAATACCGCGACCAAGACCACAACCCCGGATCCCGCTGCTGCTGATCACCCGAGACGCGTCAAGGCGTCAAGGGTGTGGTGACCAAGCAGGCCTGACTGCTGCGGCGACCATTGTGTGGCGACCCTCTCCGCAGCAGAGCCGAGGCCGCCCACCGACATTTTTTGGGCAGAGTGGGATCGATTGAACTCATCACGCTCAACCCCTTATCCTCAACGCTCATTGCGGGCATCGACACGGTGCGCCTGTGGATAGATTCCACAAACCCCTGGGGCTATGTCAGGCTGACAGCACCCCCAGGAGGTGACCATGGCGTCTCACCGACGATTCGCATTCTTGGCTTTCGCATTGCTGGCGTCCAGCATGCTGACAGCCTGTGCTCGCCCCACAATACCGCCCCCTGCCCCATCACCCACGTATCAATGCATCCCGGAGGCCGGTGGCGCCCCGATGCCCTGCGGCCCCATCGAGTACGAGCAAGCCCAAGCACGCGACGCCCTCTACGCCGAAGCCGAAGCCGCCTATCAGAGATATTGGGAAGAATCGATAGACGCTGAACAACAGGACGGGAACGGCATACCCGCCGGGATACGAGAAATCATTGCTGGGAAATTCCTCACGTACGAAGAGGAGTTGTGGACGCGAGAGAAGCGCAGCGTGCGCGTGGGCGGGAAAGACCCCGCACTCGTCCGCATGGGCCGAGCGCCCGGCCTCCCACGGGATGGTTCCAGCGCGACACTCCTCGTCTGCTGGGATGCGAGCCAGACTCGCTACCGCTCCCACGACGGAGTGATACGCAGTGGAGTGATCTCCGAGCAGAGGATTTACCTCAGCCGACTGGATTCAGGCCTGAAGATCACCAATGCGGAATTTCGTGAGGTTGACGGATGCTAGTCAAGCGCTTGCACGTCGCGGCCCAAATCCCCGCCTCTTGCTTGCACCACCCGCCCACTGGACGCTTTTCTGTCCAGAAAGGGGCGACATGAAGACCCTCAGCTACACGGATTCACGCGCACGCTACGCAGAGGTTCTCGACTCGGTGGTCAACGATCGCGAGGGGGTCGTGATCGCCCGCGCCGTGCATGAACCTGTCGTCATCGTCTCCCTGGAGGATTACGAAGCCCTCAAGGAGACCGCCTACCTGATGCGCTCCCCCGCGAACGCGCGGCGCCTGCTCGACGCGATGGAGCGCCTCGAAGCCGTCTAGGGCGAGCAGCACGACCTGATCACGGACCGACCGTGCTCCTCGTATGGGACGAGAACGCCTGGGCTGACTACCTGTGGTGGCAGGCCCAGGACTGGCGGGTCCTCCAGCGCATCAACACCCTGATCGAGGACGTCGCCCGCAACAGGAACGAAGGAGTCGGCAAACCAGAAGCACTGCGTCACGACTTCGCCGGATACTGGTCACGCCGGATCACCGATGAGCATCGCCTGGCCTACAAACTTGTCGACACCGAGATCCGGATCGCTGCCAGCCGCTATCACTACGGCCGTCGATTCTGGACTCACCCCCAACGCCCGCGCGTCCGCCCCGGATCAACAAACCAGTCCCCGGCGGTTCCCCGTGGAAACGTCGAACGTCAGGGCCGCCCGCACGACCCTGTGGAAAACCTCCGCACTCTTCGGGAGCTATGCCACACTGGCACCACCCCCAGGAGGTGACCATGCCGTCCCACCCACGATTCGCGCTCTTGTATGGCGCATTAGTAGCGTCCAGCACGCTGGCAGCCTGCGCTGGACCCAGCGCACCCAGCCCCACTCCGTCGCCGACGTATCAATGCGTCCCAGAAGCAGGCGGAGACCCCGTCCCCTGTGGCCCGATCGAGTACGAGCAAGCCCAAGCCCGCGACGCCCTCTACGCCGAGGCCGAGGCCGTCTACCGCCGCTTCTGGACAGAATCGGATCGACTCTACGCTTCCGAATCACCTGAAGTGACCCCCGAAATCGAGGCGACAACCGCCGGGAACTTCCTGAAGTACGTCGAGGAAGAATTCGCTGCACCGTCATACGCCCGGCGACTCTCGGGTAACACAAGGCTTGTCCGCCTGGAGCGCTACGTGGGCGTCTCCCGCTCCGGATCAATCGTCTCCCTCAATGCCTGCTGGGACTCTTCAGGAGCGACTTTTTCGCCTCGCAATGGAGATCCCGCAACTGCCGGTGGGGCAGTTGACGAGAACGTCTTCTTCTCCCGATTCGACGGTGTGCTGAAGTTGGTGGACGCCGAGTCTGAGGCGGTGAACCAGTGCTGATTCGACGGGCGCTCCTCGCCTTCATCGCTGCTTCTCTGTCAGCCGTCTTTTCGATCAGCGTCGCATGGGCCGAAACCAAGGCTGTAGGTCGACGCCACCTCAATGCTGCCGTAGTGGACACACAAGAAGCATCGGCCGTCAGCCAGAACCTGCCCGTGCGGAACGCGGGAAACTCTGAATCGAACGAAAGAATCTCCCAGGGAAAAACTGCACTCACACCGCCTGACGGCGGGACGAGGGAATATACGGATGACCAGTTGTATCGCGCGGGCCATCTCATGCGGATCCCTGAATGCTGGGAGGAGTCTCGCATCGTCAGCAACTGCGTTGCTCAGCACACGCCGGCCATGGTCCCGACCGGCGTCTCCGCACCTTCGCGAAGCGAGGTGGAGACTCTCGTTCGCACCCTCGTCTCACGCCTCGACATCCCCGCGCCCAGGCCGCGCATTGGGCCCGATCCCAGCGTCAACGAGTGGAACATGGCAGTGGTCGGCTACCCGTTGTGGCTCTGGACCGACACCTCCAACACGTTCCACTCCGCACTCAGCGGGTACGGCATCACCATCACGATGAATGCGTCACGCTCACACACCACCTTCGACATGGGCGACGGGAGGACTGTTCGATGCACGGCCATGACCCCCTACAACAAGACCGTCACACCCGCCACCCCGTCACCTACATGCGGGTACACCTACAGTTGGCCCTCCTTGCCCGGCCGAAAGTACACAGTTACCGCCACTAGTCACTGGAGCGTTGCTTGGGAGGCCTTGGGCTACTCCGGCACCATCCCGCTCACAGTCACGGGGAGCCGCGAGATCCCTGTTGGCGAACTCCACGCCGTCGTGGTCCGCTAAGACTCAGCGTGATACCAACATCACGCCATGGTCAGCGACCCCGGTCGGTGCGCAGCGGCAGACGGTCGCCTCGTAGCGAGGCGACCATGTCGAGGACGCGGCGGGTGGCGCGCACGTCGTGGGTGCGGAAGATCGTCGCTCCTTGCCATGCGGCGATTGCCGTCGCCGCCAGACTGCCTTCGAGGCGGTCGTCAGCGGGTAGGTCGAGTGTTTCGCCGACGAAGTCCTTGCGACTGATCGCCTGGAGCACGGGGAACCCCAGGGCCACGAATCGCTCGGTGTTCGCCACCAGGGCCAGCGAGTTGAGCGTGGTCTTGCCGAAGTCGAGGGTCGGGTCGATGAGGATGCGCTCCGCCGGTATTCCCGCGTCGACGGCGCGGCGTGCCCTCGCGTCCAGGACGCTGACGACCTCGTCGACGACCGCATCGCCGGGCCCATAATCCACGCCGATCGGGTCGGTGCGCGGGGGCAGTCCCCCCGTGTGCGACACGACGTAACCCGCCCCCTGTGCGGCCGCGACCTCGACGAGCGTCGGGTCGGCGCCCTGCCATGTGTCGTTCACCACGTCGATCAGGCCCGCGCAGGCGTCCGCGACCTCGGAGCGCCACGTGTCCAGCGACAGCAGCACGTCAGGCAACGCCGCCTTGAGCGCGCTGAGCGCGGGCTTGACGCGCGCGATCTCCGCGGCGGCGTCCACCCATTCGCCCTCTTGCCCGGCGCGCACCCCGCCCACATCGACGATGCTGACCCCTTCGGCCACCATCGCGGACGCCGACGCGACGACAGCCGCCGCGTCCTCGTAGCGTGCGGGCGCATAGAACGAGTCGGACGTCCGATTGATGATGCCCATGACCGCCGGGTGGGCGGCGTCAAACGTCTGGCCCCGCAGGATCAGGGGCGCGGGTGCGATGCGCGTCACGTGGGCGAGTCTCTCACCCCACCGAAATCCATGTTCTGCACACGGTCGCCCTTCCGGCGTTTCGCCGAGGCATCCGCTCAGAACAAAGTCGTGGGAACGTGGAACGCCTCAACGACGCGGTGAAGTTCCTCGTCGGAGAGGCCCTGCGCGCGACCACCGGTGGCCAGATTCTTGTACTCGTACAGGGCGCCCGTCTCGGCGTACTCGATCTTGTCGCAAGCACCCAGCGGGGACACGTCGGAACGAGCCATGACGCCGTGCTTGGCCCACAGAACGACCTGATGGTCGCGCAGGCCAGCCACATTGCTGGCCATCAGCTCATCGGAGCCTGGGACCATGAACGGCAGGAACTTCACACCCTCGGGGAGTTGGACGATCGTCTCAGGCTCCCAGCGCAAAATCGCGCGATTGAGTTCGGCGGTGCCCTGAAACTCGGGCAGGTGCGACAGCAGCGTCAGATGCGGCGGCTGGGCGTGGATCACCGCCTGGAACGCGACCCCACGGCGAGCGACCTGATCGTCATGGACGCCCAAGTGTGAGTTGAACTCGCTGGTGGGACGAACGAAGTTCCCCCCGGCCCGGTAGTGGAGCGTCCCCGCCCGGCCACCCTCGTGGACGACGACCGCACCGACGTTGTGCGCGGGCTGATCGCCGACCTCACGCAACCGGCACCCCGAGCCGGTGACGAGCACCGTGTACCCCGCCAGGTGCGGGACGGCGAGCGGCAGCTCAAGTGGACGCTCGGCGTCGAAGAACTCGCCCAATTCCAGAGGTTCGCGCGCGATGACAGAGAGATTTCCCGCCCCCGCCTCGATCGCGTCAATGCTGTTGAGGCGGCGTCCGGCGGCCCCCATGCTGGCCAGGATGTCGGTGAGCGTCTCGGGATACGACGTTGTTCCCATCGCCCCTCCTTCCAGAGTTGAATCGTTTCATAGCTTAGGCGGCGTCGGCCTTGCCTGTCGAGGGTGCTCCAGCCCCCATCGAGGTCACATCAGGGCGGAGGCCAGCCGGCAGACGTTGTTGACGGACTTCTCATGCCAGGGGCGACGCTGCCACTGCTCCAGGGTCAGTTCGCTGGACACCCGCCGATAGTGCTCGTCGTGGCCCTTCAGCAGGCCGACCAGGTTGCCGTCGAAGCCGAGCATCATGATCTCGTAGTCCAGGGCGAACGAGCGGTAGTCCATGTTCGATGAGCCAATGGCGCCCACCGCATCGTCGACCGTCATGTACTTCGCATGGAGCACCGCCGGGGCCGGGTACAGGTACACGTGGACGCCCGCCTCCAAGAGAGCCTCGTAGTAGGAGCGCTGGGCGTGGCCGACGACGAACTGGTCGGCCTTCTCCCCGACGAACAACTCGACCCGGACGCCGCGATACACCGCCGACGTCATCGCCATGAGTAGCGCGCCATCGGGAACGAAATAGGGGCTGGTGATGGTGATGGTGTGCTCGGCTGCGTACATGAGCGCCAAGAACATGCGGTGGTTGGGCTCAGTCGGATAGCCGGGGCCGGACGGGACGAGTTGCAGCGCGTTCACCGACCCACCGAGAGGCTGAGGTTCGCGGGGGGTGAAGTGCGCGGAGCGATCGAGCAGTTCCCCTGACTCCACGAACCAGTCCATCGCGAACACGGCTTCGACCTCGAGGACGATCCCGCCGCTCACCATCACCGACAAGTCGTGCCAGCGGCGTCCGAGCGCCCGGTTGCGGGCGCTGTCGTAGTGCGGGTCGATGACGTTGTGGGAGCCAATGAGCGCGATGTCGCCGTCCACGACCAGCAGTTTGCGGTGGTTGCGCAGATCGGGGCGACGCCAGCGCCCGCGCAGCAGGTCGATGGGCATCATGACGCGCCACTCGACGCCGATCTCGGTGAGCCGCCGCCCGAACTGGCGCCATCCCGGATACTTCTGGGAGCCGAGTTGATCGACCAGCAGGCGCACGGTCACGCCGCGCCGCACGGCGTCCGCCAAAGCGGTGAAGAACACGTCGGTCGTCTCGTCCCAGGCCATGATGTAGAACTCGACGTGGACGTAGCGCGTGGCACGATCCACTGCCGCCGCCATCGCGGCATACGTGTCGGACGCCTCCGCCAGCACCTCCTCCACCGCACCGGTGAGGCAGGGCATCGCGGTCAGGTCGCGGTTCATGCTCACGACGCCGCGCAGCGCAGCCGAGGGCTGGGCGTCGGCGGGAATCAGCGCCACCCCGGCCATGTGGTCGCGGATGATCTGGTCGCTCTCGCGCTGGATCGCGCGTCGGCGTCCCGTCACCCAGGGGCTCCCGATCAGCCAGTACAGCGGAAACCCGACGACCGGAACGAACAGGATCAGCAACAGCCACGCCGACGAGGAGGAAGGGCGGCGGTTCTCCGGGACGACGCCCAGCGCGACGACCTTCATGACGAACTCCACGACGAGCCAGATCGTCCCGGGCACGGACGTGGGTGTCATGACGCCTCCCGCCTCATCGTGTCCCGGACGCCAGCCTGGTCGTCCGCGCCGATCGTAGCGACGGCCGCGGCTCAGCGACGCGCGTATCGACGTCCGCGTCAGGCGTCCTGCGTCCGCTGCGCTGGAGCGTTAGGCGCGCTTGAGCGTCACCCGGGCCAAGACGGCGGCCACGAGCATCAGCACCACGCCGACGGCCGAGGTCAGCGTCACACCCGAGTCGAAGGCGTGACGGGCGGAGGCGAGCAGGGGCTCGGCGATCGCCGCCGGGAGTTGGGCCGCCACGTCGAGTGCGCCACCCAGGGTCTCCCTTGCCGCGAAGGTCTGCTCGGGGGTGAGCCCGGCGGGAATCTGCACCCCGGTGCGGTAGGCCGCCGTCAGCAGACCACCCAGGACGGCCGTGCCGAGCACCGACCCAACCTCGTAGGCAGTCTCCGAGATGGCCGAGGCCGCGCCAGCCTTGGCTGCGGGAACCGCCGCCAAGATCAGGTCGTTGGAGATGGTCTCGGCTGCCCCGACGCCTGCACCCAGCAGACCGAAGGCCAGCAGCAAGCCCAGATCGAAGCCGGAGCTTCCGCTGAACATCACCACCAGGTAGCCGACGGCGTTGAGCAGCAGGCCACCGACCACGATGGTGCCCGGCCGCACGAAGCGTGCGAGACGTACCACCAGCAGCCCGGCGATGACGGTCACGATCAGGCCCGGCAGCAGGACCAAACCGGCCTCAATAGGCGTCTTGCCCGACACGAGCTGGAGGTGCTGCGACACGAAGAACAAGAAGCCGACCAGCGAGAAGACGCTGAGCAGGTTGGCCCCGACCGCCCCGCTGAAGACGGGGTTGGTAAACAGCCGGACGTCCAGCATGGGGTTGTCGTGGCTGAGCTGACGCCGGACGAACCAGAAGCCGACGCCCAGGGCGATCACCAGCGAAACGGCCAGGTCGATGCCCGGGCCGTAGACGGCGACCGACTTGATGCCCCACACGAGCGCAACCATGGTGATCAGGATCAGCACCGTGCTCAGCGCGTCGATCTTGCCGGGGTTCGGATCCTTGGACTCAGGCAGGACGAGCAGCCCCGCGATCAGCAACGGCAGCAAGACGGGGACGGCCAGCAGGAACACGGCGCCCCACCAGAAGTGCTCCAGCAGGAATCCGCCGACGAGCGGGCCGAGCGCCGCACCACCGGAGAACCCGGCGGCCCACACGGCGATCGCGAGGCGACGTTCCTCGGCGTCCACGAAGATGTTGCGGATGAGCGACAGGGTCGCGGGCATCAGCATCGCGCCGAAGAAGCCCATGGCCGCACGGGCGGCGATGAGGGCTCCCGCGGTCGGAACGAATGCGGCGACGGCGGAGACGAGCGCAAAGCCCGTGGCGCCGACGAGGAGCAGGCGGCGACGACCGAAGCGGTCACCCAGGCTGCCCATGGGGATGAGAAGACCCGCTAGGACCAGCGGGTAAACATCGACGATCCACAGCAGCTCGACGCCGGTGGGGCGGAGCGCTTCGGAGATCATCGGGACGGCGAACGCCAAGACCGTGTTGTCTACCGCGACCAGGAGGACGGGCAGCATCAAGACGGCCAGCGCCCACCAGCGCAGCTTGGCTGCTGCTGGTGCGGTCATCTCGGTCAGGGTCATGAAACACAGCTCCTTCTCTGCGGCGGGGCTCCAAGTGAGGCCCACCACCCCTCATACTAAACCGTCCAGACGGTACAGTTCAACTGCGGAGGGCGCCCCGGCAACCTCGCGGTTCGATACGATGACCCCCATGTCAGCGCGCGACAGAATCCTCGACGCCTTCGAGGCGCTCCTCACCACCGAGGGCGAACGCGCCGCCACCCTCGACGCCGTGGCTGCCAGCGCCGAAGTCTCCAAAGGTGGGTTGCTCTACCACTTCCCCAACCGCGAAGCCCTCGTCGCGGGCCTGCTGGAGCGCCTGCGTGCGCTCGCCGATCTCGACGTCGTCGCCATGGCGTCCGCCCCCCAAGGGCCGTCGCTGTACTACGTGTCCTCCTCACGCAACGTCGACTCGCCCTTCGACCGCTCCCTCATCGCGGTGGCACGCCTCGGCTGGGAGAAACACCCCGAGGCCAGCGCCACCCTGCGCGACATCCAGCGCCGGTGGCTCGCTCTCATCCGCGACGAAGTGCGCGACGAAGGCGTCACGCAAGCGATCATGCTGATGGGCGACGGGATCTACTACAACGCGGTCTTCGGCGGGGACGTGTTCGAGGATCCCAGCGACCCCCTCGCCAGCCTGCTCCAGGTCGTGCGACGCATGGTGGAGTCCTCTCCCGGCCGCACCGCCTGAACACCCCCTTCGCTGCGCGGTCCAGCAGCGCCGAGCCAACCCGCCCTCACTGACTGGGAACGTACGTCCGCATGGGTGTCGAGGCCGCCACCAGCGCCCGCAGCGCGGCACGATCACCACCCCAGCCCAGGCCCTGCGCCTGCGCCGCCACATTCCCCAAGGCCGTGGCCTCTACGGGTCCGGCGACCACGGGAAGGCCCGCATACTCGGCCGTGAGTTGGCACAGCAGCGCGTTGCGCGAGCCCCCTCCGACGAGGTGGATGCGCTCGACCCCGATCCCCGACAACTCGGCGACCGCCCACACCGCCCGGGCGAAGGCCTGGGCCAGGGACTCCACGATCAGCCGCACCAGGCCCGCCTGGCTCTGCGGGACGGCAAGCGACCGCTCGCGCAGCCACGCCTCGATCCGGGCTGGCATGTCGCCGGGCGCGAGGAAGACATCGTCGTCGATGTCGAGCAGGGCGTCCGGGGTCGGTTCGGCGGCGGCCTCCTCCACGATCGCTGTGAGAGCGACGCCTCGCCCAGCCTGCTCCCAGGCCCGGAGCGTTTCCGTGAGGACCCACAGCCCCATGACGTTGCGCAGGAACCGCGTCGTCCCTTCGACACCGGCCTCGTTGGTGAAATTGGCGGCGCGGGCCTGCTCGGTGAGGATCGGCGCGGACGCCTCCACCCCGACTAGTCCCCACGTCCCGCACGAGATGTAGGCGGCGCGGTCGGGATCCATCGGGACGGCCAGCACCGCGGAGGCTGTGTCGTGACTCGCGGCGGTCAGCACGGGCACCTCGGCGCCAACGTGGCGGGCTGCGGCCCCGCGCAGGACGCCGACCTGGACGCCGGGTTCCACCGGCGTCCCGACCAGCCCGGAAGGAATCCCCAGGCGCGCCATGAGGACGGCGTCCCAAGTGCGGGTGCGCGCGTCCATCAGCCCCGTCGTGGAGGCGTTGGTGACCTCGTTGACCGCCTCGCCGCTGAGCCAGTACGTCATGAGGTCGGGGATCATCAGCAGCCGGTCAGCCGCCAGCGCGGCGGGTAGCTCCGTGGCGAGTTGATACAGCGTGGTGAACGGGAGGAACTGCAGCCCGGTGCGCTCGTACAGCGACGCGAAGGGCACCTGGGCGTGGACGCGTTCGGCGCCGCGAGCCCCGCGGGCATCCCGGTAGGCGAACGGGACGCCCTGCAACGCCCCGTCGCGCACCAGTCCGTAGTCGACAGCCCAGGCGTCAACCGCGACACTGGCCAACTCCTCCGACGCTGCGGCTGTGCGCAGGCCTGCCAGCGCTTCCGCGTACAGGTGCACGACGTCCCAATGGAGGCCAGAGGGGAGGGCGACGGGATGGTTGGCGAAGCGAGCGACCTGGGTCAGATCGAGGCGATCGCGCGTGAGGCGTCCGATCATGACGCGTCCGCTGGTCGCGCCCAGGTCGATGGCGGCCACGGACAGGGACGCGGGCATCCCTCAGGCTCCCCAGCCTGCCTGGACGCCGCCCACACGCTCACGTTCGATGCGTTCCTGGTAGCCCGAGGCGAGGAACGCGGCCATCGGGTCGGCGGGCAACCCCCGCTCGGTGCGCCACTGGGCCAGCCGGGGGCGAACGTCGGTGTAGAAGGCGTCCATGAGGATCTGGTTGGCGCCCAAGACGTCGCCGCGCCGTTGCGCTTCGGCCAGCGCTGCGGTGTCGAGGCACAGCACGCGCGCCAGCATCTCCACGACGTTGAGCACCGAGCGGATCTGACCGGGGATCTTGCCCTCGATGTTGTGACATTGGTCGAGCATGAACACCACCCCGGAATCGGCCTCCAGCCCGCCACCCCGGACGACTTCGGCGAGGATGCGGAACAGCTGGAATGGGTCGGCGGCACCCACGATGAGGTCGTCGTCGGCGTAGAAGCGGCTGTTGAAGTCGAAGCTGCCCAGGCGTCCCAGGCGCAGCAACTGCATGACGATGAACTCGATGTTGGTCCCGGGTGCGTGGTGTCCGGTGTCGAGGCAGACGCGCGCCCGCTCCCCGAGGGCGAGGCAGTGCGTCAGGGAGGTTCCCCAGTCGGGGATATCGGTGTGATAGAAAGCGGGCTCGAAGAACTTGTACTCCAGCACGAGCCGTTGGTGGGGAGCGAGCGCCGCGTAGATGGTGGCCAGCCCCTCGGTGAGCCGGTCCTGGCGGGCGCGCAGGTCGTCTTGCCCGGGGTAGTTGGTGCCGTCGGCGAGCCATATCTTCAGGTCGCTCGACCCGGTGGCCGTCATGACGTCGATGCAGGCCAGGTGGTGCTCGACGGCGGCCTTCCGGACGCCCGCGTCGGGGTGGCACAGCGAACCGAGCTTGTAGATGTCGTCTTGGAACGTGTTGGAGTTGATGGTGCCGATCCGCACCCCGCGCTCCGCGGCATGGCGGGTGAGGGCATCGACGTCGTCGACCTGATCCCACGGGATGTGCAGCGCCACGCTGGGAGCGAGCCCGGTGAGGGCGTGGACGCATGCGGCGTCGTCGATCTTCTCGAAGGGATCGCGCGGGACGCCGGGCGTGGCGAACACCTTGAAGCGCGTCCCGGAGTTGCCATAGGCCCAGGAGGGGACCTCGATCGCGAGGCCTGCGAGGGTGTCGAGATGCTCGTCGGTGAGTTCCATGACCCCGCCTTTCTGAAACGTTTCAGATTAGTGAAGCAGGCCGCCGGAGCCCGGTCAAGCACTCACAGCGGGAGCATCTCGCTACGATCCCGGACATGGATCATCGCGGCCCCGTGGGGGTCAAGGACGTGGCAGCGGCCGCCGGGGTCTCCGTCGGCACCGTCTCCAACGTGCTCAACCGACCCGACCGGGTCACCGACGCCACCCGCGAGCGAGTCCACCAGGCGATCGCCTCCCTCGGGTTCGTCCGCAACGAAGCCGCACGCCAACTCCGCGCGGGGCTCAGCAACTGCGTCGGGCTGATCGTCCTCAACGCCACCAACCCCTTCTTCAACGACGTGGCCACCGGCGCTGAGGAGTGCGCGGCCGAACACGGCGTCGCCGTCCTGGTGGGCAACAGCGCCGAGCAGCCCGACCGTGAGGACGCTTACCTGACCCTGTTCGAACAACAACGCGTCCGCGGGGTGCTCCTCAGCCCGATCGGGGACGCCGGGCCACATCTGGAGCGTCTCGCCCAGCACGGCATCGCCGGGGTCGTCGTCGACCGCGACATCGCCACCGGCGCCCACTCCTCGGTCTCCGTCGACGACGTCGCGGGCGGCACGCTCGCAGCCCGCCACCTCATCGCGCTCGGACACCGCCGCATCGCCTACGTCGCCGGCCCCGCCTGCCTGCGGCAGGTCACCGACCGCCTCGACGGCGTCCGGCGCGAAGCGGCCCACCACGGCGGCATCGACGTGGAGTTCGTGGAGGCCGCCAACCTCGACATCGCCGCGGGAGTGCGCTGCGGGCAAGCCATCCTCGACCGGCCACGCGCGCAGTGGCCGACCGCGCTCTTCGCCGGGAACGACCTCATCGCCCTGGGACTACTGAAGGCCCTCCTGGCTCGCGGGGTCCGCGTCCCCGACGACATGGCCCTGGTCGGCTACGACGACATCGCCTTCGCCGAAGGCGCCGCGATCCCCCTCACCTCGGTGGCCCAGCCACGCCACGAGATCGGGCGTCGCGCAATGGAACTCCTCCTCGCCGCAGGCGAGGACGAGCGCCCGCAGCCGCAGCGCGTGGTCTTGCAACCGCACCTGGTTGTACGGCGGTCCTCCGATCCCCACGCACCACGGCTGTAAGGCTGCCACTCGCCCTGCGCCCGGCCCCTCGGCGGCACGAGCGTCTAGGAGCAGCACGAGCATCGGGGAGCGCGAGCCCCTGACCGCAGACCGATCACGCGTAGGGCGTGAGGTCCCCCTCGCCACGCTTCATGGCGTCGAACATCGCAGCGGCCTTCTTGGTGTCCCACAGCACGCTGGACCCAGCAGCCGTCTGGGCGTTCGGGTTCCCCACCGGGACGCTGAGCGTGTCGGCCTGCCCGGTACCGATCTTCATCGCCGCCGAGACCAGCCCCGCAAACTCCATGGGGCCCGTGTCGTCGCCGACGGTCAGGGACTGGGAGACCGACGAGTTGACCCCCCACCACTGCCACGGCAGCAGCAAGGTCGCCGGGGAGAGCACCTTCTTCGCGAGCGCGGAGACCATCTCCCGCTGACGCTTCGCGCGGCCCAGATCCCCCTCGGGGTCGGCATGACGCATCCGCACATAACCCAGCGCGGTCGCCCCGGACATGTTCTGGCAGCCCGCCGGAATGTCCAGATTGGAGTCCTTGTCCTGGATCGCGTTCGGCGGGCACATCTGGATGCCGCCCACCGCGTCCACCACATTGACGAAGCCGCCGAACCCCACCTCGACATAGCCGTCCACCCGCAGCCCCGTGTTCTGCTCGATGGTCTGGACCAGAAGCTTCGGCCCGCCGAAGGCGTACGCGGCGTTGATCTTGTTCTTGCCCCGCCCGGGGATCGCCACATAGCTGTCGCGAGGCACCGAAATGAGCGCCGCCTTCCCCGACGGGGGGACGTACAGCAGCATGATCGTGTCGGTGCGCTGACCCGCGTCGTTGCCCGTCCCGAGCTTGACTTGCTCCTCGGTGGACAACCCGGCCCGTGAATCGGAGCCCGCCAGCACGAAGACGTGCCCGGGCGTGTCGGCGGGGCGGGTTCCTGCAGGCGTCGCGTCCGTCTTCGGCATGAAGGGCCAGGTGGCCAGCGGGACACCGATCACATAGGCCAGCACCACAACCAGCAGCACGAGCACGATCCGGCCCGGACGCACTCTCCGGCGCGGACGCGGAGCACGCGGACCGGAGGGGACGTTGCCCCCACCAGGCTCGCCAGGCGAGCCGGGCCGCGTCGGGGACACCGGCGGTTCCCCCACGCCAGCGGAGCGAGAACGTGCGTCGCTCAGCGGGGCACCGGCGGCGTCGTAATGCCCCACCGGCGTCGGGCGGCCCGCCTCGGGACGGGGCTGTCTCGGCTCGGGGGGCGGTGTCCGCGGCGGCGGGGATTGATCGGACGGCTCACCGCTGGCGTAGTCGCCCCGCCGGTAAAGCCAATCCTCGTCGTCGGTACTGCTCACCCACCCCACGGTACGGGATGCCCGCTCACCCCCACATCACGCCAGGGTCGCTGCGACCTCCACCGCCGGGACCAGACCGATCAATCGAGAGTCGCCTCCACCGCACCCACCCGTTCCCCATGGCCAAGGACCGGAATGTCGCCGAGCTTGTCGAGTGCGCGCGGATCCACGTCGCAGTAACGCAGCGCAGCGGCCGCGACCACGCGTCCGGCGCGCGACCCGTCGGCGATCTTCACCGCAACGCCCCGCCCATCGGGCAGACCCACCGCAAAGACCGCTTCGGCGCCTTCCTTCGCGATGACGCCGGGAACGGCGGCCATCAGTTCGCTGTCGGGGCGTCGCGGACCCCCCACATAGAACGGGAACGAATGCATGGCATGGGCGACAGCCTCCGCTTCCCCCTCCTGCGCTGCGGCCATGCGTCCGAAGGCGCGCGCCAGGCCCGTCAGCGCGAAGGCGTGCACGGGGGCGCCGCATCCATCCACGGCGGTGGCGACGATCGGCTCGTCCGCATAGTCGGCGATCACCTGGACGACGGCCTCCTGCAACGGATGCGCCGGATCCAAGTAGTCGCCCAGCGACCACCCCGACGCCACACAGGCCCGCAGGAATCCCGCATGCTTGCCGGAGCAGTTTTGGGCGATGCGCTCCTCCCCATGCCCGGCGGCCAGCCACACCTGGAGCGCATGCTCACCGATGGGCTGCCCGGGGGTATTACCCAGCGCATCCACCGTGAGCCCCGAGGCGGCCAGGCTCGCGCGGACGCCCGCCATCTGCCACGCCTCCCCCGAGTGCGAGGCGCACGCGAGCGCGAGGGCCTGATCACGCAGGGGGGCACCGCTGCGCAAGGACGCGATGGCCTGCAGCGGCTTGAGCGACGAGCGCGGAAATACCGGCGTCGCGGGGTCGCCCCAGGCCCGCTCGACGCTGCCGTCGGGGGCGGTGATCACCGCCAGGCCACGATGAAGGGACTCCACAAAGCCCTGACGGACGACACGGGCAACGACGGGGGCATCCACCAAACTCACGCTCTGCACCCTACGCGTTCGCCGCTTCACCCGCGGCGGCTGCGCGGATGCCCCTCCACGGTCACAAACCCGACCCAACCACGGCAACCTGAACTTTTCCTGAGAGACTGAGCGTGACACCATGGAGCCCATGGCCTTGTTCTCTCAGCTTCGCGCGGTGGTGACCTCTGCCGTCGCCCTGGCTGTCGTCGCAGGCGCCGGTGTTGCCTTCGCGCTTCCCGGCCAGACGACGGAGATCACGACGGCTGTCCCTGCCGCCCTCACCTCCGCCGACGTCCAACTCAGCGAGACGGACGCCCGGGAGCTGACGACCAGCCGTGACGCCTCGCGCGACGGCCTGAGCACCGACATCGCCGACGCCGTCCGGGAGCGCTCGGCCAGCATGTCCGCCACCGATGAGGCCATCGACAAGACCCAGACCGCCATCGCAGCCGCGGCCAAGCGCGCCGCTGACCAAAAGGCCGCGACCCAGATCGCCGCCACCGAGCAGGCCGCCAAAGAGAAGGCCGCCAAGGCAGCCGAGGCAAAGAAGAACGGCTACGACCCCGACACGACCGCGCCGAAGGAGATCGCGCGCCAGATGGCGCAGAACCTGTACGGCTGGGGCTCCGATCAATTCACCTGCTACGACAACATCATCATGCGCGAGTCGATGTGGGATCCCACCGCGGCCAACCCCACCTCCAGCGCCTACGGCATCCCGCAGGCTCTCCCCGGCAACAAGATGGCCAGCGAGGGCGCCGACTGGAAAACCAACCCCGTCACCCAGATCAAGTGGGGGCTGAAGTACATCAAGTCGACCTACGGGACGCCGTGCCAGGCCTGGTCCTTCAAGGCGGCCAAGGGCTGGTACTGATCGAGGCCACTTGGCACGATCCCCCCTGCATCGCCCCTAGGCTGGACGGATGCGCAGCACTGAGGTTCCGTCGACACCGCCGGCACCCCTGGCCTGCGCGTACCATCCCGATCGCCCTGCCGGGGTGCGCTGTCAGCGCTGCGGAGCACCGATCTGTGGGGAGTGCATGATCGAGGCACCCGTCGGGTTCCAGTGCCCGGCATGTGTCGCCTCCGCCACGGCCCACATACGGACGGGACGCGCATCGCTGCGGAAACCCGGTGCGTCCTCCATCGCCAGTTTCGTGATGATCGGGATCAACGTCGCGATCTGGCTGGCGATCATCCTCACCGGCGGCGATACCTCCCCCGTCGCCTCCGCGTTGGGCCTCAACCTCACCGCAACCTGCGACGTCGGCAGCGACACCTACGTCAACGTGGATCCGGCGACCTGCGCCGCCTCCTTCGGGTTGTGGCTGCCCGGCGTCCAAGACGGCGCCTGGTGGAAACTGCTGAGTTCGGGCTTCACCCACCTGGCGATCGTCCATCTCGGGTTCAACATGGTGGTACTGGGCATGCTCGGCCCGCAGATGGATCGTCTGCTGGGCACGTGGCGCTTCCTGGCGCTCTACGGCAGTTCCATCCTGGGTGGTTCGCTGTTCGCCTTGCTCCTCTCCCCGATCAACACGTTCACCGTGGGCGCCTCGGGCGGCCTGTTCGGGCTGATGGGTGGGCTGCTGATCATCGCGCTCTTGCGCCACGGCGACGCCCGCACCATCTTGATCTGGCTAGGGGTCAATGTCGTGTTCACGTTCGCTGGCGGGGGATCCATCTCCTGGCAGGCGCACCTGGGCGGTCTGATCTTCGGCGCTATCACCACCTACGCCCTCATGCGGTGCGCCGAGTACCGCGCCCGGATCGGACGCCTGCGCCGGCCCCCGCAACCATGACGGTCGTCGCGGCCGGCTGCGCGCGAGATCCCCGTCCATGATCCTTCTCGACGAGGCACGCTGGCCCGCCCACGGACGGCTGTGGGGTCACCTCGTCTCCGATACCGACCTCAACGAATTGCACCGCTTCGCTGCCCGTGTCGGGGTTCCCGCCCGCGGCTTCGATCACGACCACTACGACTACCCGGCCGAACGACGAGCCTCCCTGATGGCGGCCGGGGCGACATTCGTGGACTCGCGGGACCTGCTGCGCCGGTTGCAGGCGTCCGGGTTGCGCGTCCGACCTCACCAGCGGACGCCGCAGCGATCGGTCGCGATGGAGCGGCTGCACGCGCGGTGGCTCCAGTTAGCGCCCGACGCCCCCGCACTGCGAGAAGACCTTCTGGCCCGCTGGTCGGAGCCGCACCGTCGCTATCACGACACCCGACACCTGGCGCATCTTCTCGATGCCCTCGACCTCCTGGGCGCCGACGAGCCCGTCATCCGCTGGGCTGCGTGGTTTCACGACGCGGTGCACACGGGCCGCGCCGGAGAGGACGAGCATGCCTCCGCAGCCCTGGCCCGTGCGAGACTCGCGTCCTTGTTGTCTCCCGCGGAGGTCGACGAGGTGGCCCGCCTCGTCGAGGTGACGATCGATCACGCCCCGGCACCAGGCGACGCCCGCGGCGCGTACCTCAGCGACGCCGACCTGGCGATCCTGGGCACGGCCCGAGGCCGCTATGACGTGTACGCGCGCGATGTCCGCGAGGAGTACGCCCACCTCGACGAGCGTCACATCGATACAATCTTGAAGTGACGACGCCTGACGCTCCCCAGTATCGGCCCGGCCCCAAGTACGTTTTGCTCCTGGGTTCCCTGGCCGCCGTCCCGGCGATCACCTCCGATCTCTACCTGCCCGCGCTGCCCAC
>RRZU011332069.1_pt1 | contig 40951 bp, 28 predicted proteins | sample 2165561 | NCBI WGS metagenome assembly RRZU01 (sample SAMN10456909, study PRJNA506462) | wastewater metagenome | isolation source: wastewater sludge | place: USA: Moscow, Idaho | reverse complement strand
GCCTTTCGGGCCAGTCGAGCCGCTGCAGTATTTATTTCTGTCACTAAATGCCCCATACCATAGTCTTCCATGGAAATGCGCTGAGCATTAAATGTGTTTGTTTCAATAATATCGGCACCGGCAGCAAGGTATTGCGAATGAATTTCGTAAATAATTTCGGGCTGCGTAAGTACCAATAAATCGTTGTTTCCTTTTTGTAGAATTTCGCTATTTGCAAAGCGCGAACCACGATAGTCAGCCTCCAGTAATTTGTGGCGCTGTATCATTGTTCCCATTGCACCATCCAAAATAAGGATGCGGTTTTCGAGTTGGGAGCGTAAAGTCATTTATTATATGATTGTATTTCGGATTGCAAAGATACTGTAAAAGCAGAGAAATGCCAATTTTAGTGGCATTTCTCTCACAAATCAAACAAAAAACAGGCTTTTTTGTTGTGAATGCTAATGCGATTTTGCATTAGACCTAACAATTGTTTGTTGCGGTTATTTACTCTTCCGTCAAAAATATTATCATTTTTTCAACAGCTTTTTCGCATACCGTACAAAATCCGTGTGCATTGTTCGTGCGCATACGGCAGTCGTACGATGGGCGGTATATTCCTTTTGTTCTGTAACCTCCACCTTCGAATAAGCCTGTTTTCTGCGTTTTTGTTTCGTCGGTTAGAGGTGTTGGTATTGGGCAGTTTTGGGGTAGTTCAGCTTTCCACTTTTTATCGAATTGCACCATGGTTGTAATGTTAGGTTCCCATGGTTCTTTGTTCAGTGCATACATCTCGTCAAATACATCTTCTTTGTCGTAAAAGTACTCATCGGCAAGGCCGGCAAACGAATGTCCAAACTCATGTACAATCACTTCCGCTTTTGCACGATCTGAGTGAGCTGATGCCAATGCATAAAAGTTGTATATTCCGCCACCCCCGTAGGTGCTTGTGTTCGCTAAAATGTAAATTGCATCGTAGGGAACAAGCGACGCATAGTCACGAATGCTGAATACATTCGGCGAGGTCAGGTAGCGGGGTTCATAAAAAGTATAATAATGTGCCCCCAGCGCAGTATTTCTCCAAATGTCTTTATGTGGCATGCTTATTTCGTTTTCAGCCGATACAGCTGCTACTGCATGTATGTTTATACGTGATTTGTACCGGGAAAAAGGCTCATGTGTAAATAAATTATCAGCTAGTTTTTGGGCATCGACAAAGAATTTTTCCTGTTCTGAGGCTGTGTAACCTTCGGCTATTACAACAATATCGATGGCTTTGTTGGGTGAGCAATTGTTTTGAATTTCTTTGATTTTTGCATCTATCGGCTTGTTTTTAATTATTAGTTTGTCCGATGGCGAAATCTGAAATGTGTTGATAACTTCCCATGAATCAAATCCTTTTCGTTTTTCGATGGATACTTTTACTGCTTTTTTAGGGAATGGAAAAAGAAGTGTACTCTCAAAACTTCTTTGTAGCTTTTTAGCTTCGGGTGTTGTTTGCCACTCGAAAAATAAGGATGAAAATCCATCCACATATAATAATTTGCTTGTAGCACTGTCGGTAACCTGAAACCTGTATTCACCCAGATTCATAAACTCATCAGTTTTTGATGTACGCCCTCCCCAAACAGGTTCCTGCTTTATGCGATGAATTGAAACTGATGTGCTTGAAGCATTGCCGGTAAAATGAAAATCTACTCTACAGCTGGCCGTTGAAAACCAATTGTAAAAATCATTTGCATTGATATGTGTGGCCCAAAGTAATACTAAAAATGTTACAGTTAATTGTTTCCGAATCATATGTTTTCAGATTAAATATTTCAATACAAAGTAAATAAAAATTCACGATTAAGCGTCTAATATTAAGGTATTTTTCGAAAATCTATAGAACAAAAATGGATTACATGCTGTTTATTTAGTATAAAAATGAACTAAAATATCCTGTTTTATGGAATTGTATCACAAAACGGCAATACAAACTGCGAGGGCGGTTACCTCGTTGTACAGCACATCTTTTTATATAGCTACTACTCTTTTAGAAAAAGACAAACGGGATGCTATATATTCAATTTATGGTTTTGTGCGGTTTGCCGACGAAATTGTTGATACATTTCACGATTACGACCAGCAAAGCCTGATTGATAGATTTGAAGCTGATTTAAATCAGTCGTTGTCAGATAGAATCAGTTTAAATCCCGTTTTACATGCTTTTCAGCTGGTAGTAAATAAGTACCAAATTCCATACAGCCTGATTGATGATTTTTTGAAAAGTATGAAGGCTGATTTAAATAAAAACAGGTATTTAAATGTATCAGAAACGGAGCAATACATTTATGGTTCGGCAAATGTAGTTGGACTTATGTGTTTAAAAGTTTTTACCGACAACAATGTTGAATTATACGAAAAACTACAGCATCCGGCAATGATGCTGGGTTCGGCTTTTCAGAAGGTGAATTTTTTACGCGATTTAAAAGCCGATACGCAGGATTTGAACCGTTTTTATTTTAGTAATTATCAACAGGGAAGTTTTAGTGAATTGTCAAAAAAAGAAATTATTGACGATATTAAATCAGAATTTTCTGTTGCTCTTAAGGGAATAGCCGGCCTGCCTGGGCGTTCGAAACTAGCGGTGCTGATTGCTTATATTTATTACCGAGATTTATTGCGGAAAATTGAATTCACACCAGTAAAGCAATTGCTTGAAAACAGGATACGTGTAAAGAGTAGCCGCAAGTTTGCACTGTTGTTAAAAGGTTATTTAATGTATAAGTTTCATATTGTGTAATTTACGATGATAAAAATGCAGGAAAAAGTAATATTGGTTGATGAAACAGATGTTCCTATTGGTGAGATGGAAAAAATGGAAGCTCATTATAAAGGACTTTTACACAGGGCAATATCAGTCTTTGTTGTTGATACTAACGGAAACTGGCTCATCCAGCAACGTACACTGGAAAAATACCACTCCCGTGGATTATGGTCGAACAGTTGTTGCAGTCATCCTGCTCCCGGCGAAACAGCAGTTGATGCCGCTTCGCGACGACTAATGCAGGAAATGGGACTGAAAGCATCGCTTGAGCATTTGTTTACCTTTACGTACAAAGCATTGCTCGAAAACGGACTTATTGAGCATGAAACCGACCATGTATTTGTGGGGGTAACGGATGTGTTGCCACGAATTAATCATCACGAAGTAGGCGACTATAAGTATATTTCCTATCAAAAACTTCACGAAGATGTTAGTATTAACCCGGGAAAATATTCAGAATGGTTTAAGCTCATTTACCAACGTGTAAATACTGAAATATCAAAGAAAAATCTTTTAACAGCCTGACATTTTGATTGTAAAAAATAAAATAATACAGTTGCTTGATAATGAGCAGGGTTTGAAACGGTTTTTGCTCGTGTTTTATATCGTGGGAGCTGCTGGTTTTGCTATACCATTTACCAGAGCATTTTTTAGCATGCTCACACCTTTGGCCCTGATGCTGAATTATTTTATCCTGGTTTATCATCATAAATCGGGATGGCGTCATGGCTGGGTATTTGCGCTTATATATTTTTTAGGTTTTTTTGTGGAGGTGGCTGGTGTACAAACCGGGATGATATTTGGCAATTATGAATACGGTAGTGGTTTAGGAATTAAATTAGCCGAAACACCACTGTTAATCGGGTTCAACTGGTTAATGCTGGTGTATACAACTTTTGTGCTTACAGATAGCCGGAAGTTGCCTGTGTTGGCAAAAGTATTTATTGCAAGTGGATTAATGGTGATGTATGATATTATAACCGAGCAAACTGCTCCGTTACTGGACATGTGGAGCTGGGACGATGGTAATATACCATTACAAAATTACCTGGCGTGGTTTGTGATAGCGTTTGTAATGCATGGTTTAATACGCATTTCGGGTGTTCGTATTCAAAATAATTTTGCCAAATACATTCTTTTGCTACAAACGTTTTTTTTCCTGATTTTATATTTGATTAGTTTATTATGATTAAAGGAAGTCAAAGTAAATATTGGAATCTGTTTTTCAGCTTGTATGTCCCATTTTACATTAAGCGACATTTTAATGAGGTAATAATTGATGGAAAACCGAACACAGACGGAAAATCAGTTCTGATTTTAGCAAATCATACCAGTTGGTGGGATGGCTTTTTGGCTTTTTACCTGAATCAACGTATGCTAAAGCGTACTTTTTGGTTTATGATGCTCGAAAGTGAATTATCAAAAAGAAGTGTTTTGTCGAAAATTGGTGGTTTTTCGGTGCAACCCGGTTCACGCACAGTGTTTCAATCGTTACAATATGCAGCTGGTTTGTTGGAGAATCCTTCAAATCTGGTATTGATATATCCGCAGGGAGAATTGAATTCTATGTTCGAGGATAATATCGTTTTCAAACGGGGTATCGAACATTTTCGCATCAGTTCCGAATCACAATCTGTATTGATGCTCGTGCAGTTTATTGAATATTTTGCCCACGAGAAGCCAACAGTTTATCTTTATTTAAAACTGGCTGTGTCGGATAATGGAACGCTCGAAAATATTAATGAGCAATACCAGTTGTTTTATAATGAGTGCTTAAAGGTTCAAAAGTCGAAACGGGTATGAAGTTTTATAATTGATGAAATACGTAGCATTGTTATTCCTTTTTATTCAGATTATATTATTGCTCAATGCAATGATTAATTTGTTGTGGCGTGTGAAATTTCAGGTTTTACCCGGTTCGGTTCATCAGTTGATTTCAATTATAATACCTGTACGTAACGAAGAGAATAACATCGCAGTCATATTGTCTGATATTAAGAAGGTTACAAATTGTCAGCTCGAGATTATTGTGGTCGACGATGCATCGGACGACAATACCGTAAATGTGGTAAAAACATGTATTGATAATGACAGACGTATTCAACTAATACAAATTGAACAGAAGCCCGATAATTGGTTTGGCAAAAACTATGCATGTTACAGTGGCGCCAAGGTGGCAAAAGGTGAGTATCTGCTATTTGTTGATGCAGATGTCAGGCTCAGTATTGCGTCTGTTTTGTCGGCTTTATCTTATCTGATTAAGAGTGAATCTCAATTACTTTCGGTATTTCCGGTGCAGTTATTCCGAAACAATGAAGTGGCAAAAGTAGTACCACTTATGAATTATATATTGTTAAGTCTGCTGCCTTTGCCTTTTGTGCGTTATGCTCCTTTTTCATCCATGTCAGCAGCCAATGGGCAGTTTATGTTGTTCCGGACTTCAACATACAAGTCTATAGAACCTCATAAACAATTTTGTTCAAGCAGGGTAGAGGATATACAGATTGCACGTTACATGAAGCGCAAAAAAATGAATATAGCATGCGTTGCTGCTCAGGACGATGTATATTGTAATATGTACGATTCAAAAGAAGAAGCACTCAATGGATTCAGTAAAAATGTGGCTGAGTTCTTTGGTGGTTCACATTTGCTGGCTTTGGCTTTTTGGGGATTTAATTTTATAGGTTGGTTGGTTTTTGTTGTATCGGCACAGTGGTTATGGTTTGTTTTTTATCTGATGTTGGTGTTGCTGAGTCGTGTGCTTATATCAATCGTCAGCCGACAAAATGTATGGATTAATTGTAAATTGCATTTCGTGCAGTTGTATTATTTGGGAGTATTAATTTTAAAATCAATTTATAACAATAAAAACAAACGGTTTGAATGGAAGGGAAGAAATGTGTATTGATTCTGATTGGGTTATTGATAATGCCGGTTTTGTGGGCAAGTGAAAATAAACTGTACGAAGCTTACATTGCAGGCGATATGCTGACGTGGAAAAATATGCTGGATAAGTCAATGATGCAGGAATCCCGCACAAACGAACGATTGCTCATGGAGTTGAACTATTTATACGGATATATAGCGTATAATATTGGTAAAGAAAATAAAAAAGAAGCGGCTGTATACGTTGCCAGAATGGAAAAGAACATTGCTGTGCTTGAAAAGGAAAACTACAAAATGTCCACTGTGTTATCGTACAAAGCGGCCATGATGGGCTATAAAATTGCTCTCAATGTGCTTAAGGCTCCGGTATATGGTCCGCGTAGTAAAGAATATGCCGAAAAAGCGTTGAATCTGGATGTAAACAATGCATTTGCCTATATGCAGATGGCTCATATACAGTATTATACGCCGGCTATTTTTGGAGGTTCGCATACTGAAGCAATACGTACATATCTCAAAGCCATTAACCTGATGGAGAAAGATGTTCATACCTCAGCTCGTAATTGGCAGTATCTCAATGCATTGGTAGTGCTGGCTTATGTGTATCGCGAAGAAAAAAAGTACGATGTAGCAATACACTACCTTTACCGGGCATTAAAAGTTGAACCGGAATTTAAATGGGTGAAAAATGAACTGATTCCTGATTATTTAAAACTATTAAAAAACAAAAAATAAAATACATATGAGCCAGAAAGTTATTATTGCCGGTGCCGGATTAGGTGGATTAGCTACCGCATTACGATTAGCGAAACGAGGTTATCAGGTGGAGATTCTTGAGCGAAACCGACAGGCTGGTGGCCGTCTTAATCGGATATCGAAGGACGGTTTTACGTTTGATACCGGCCCCAGCTTTTTTAGTATGTCGTACGAGTTCAAAGAGTTTGCTCAGGACTGTGGAATACAGTTGCCATTTGAATACATCAGCCTTGACCCTTTGTATTCGGTAAATTTTAGCGATAGTCCCAAAACCTATTTTTTGTACCGCGATATGGAAAAACTGGCTGCGCAGTTTGCGGAAGTTGAACCTGATTTCAGGGTTAAAATGGAGCGTTACCTGAAAAAATCAGAAGCTTTATATCACGATACAATTGATATTGTTGTGAAATCGAATTTTGATAGCATTCCGGAATATTTACGTGCACTTATGACCGTAAATCCTGTGCATTTGCCGGTATTGCTCAAAAACTTTTGGCAACATGTGGAGACTTATTTCGACTCAAAAGAAGCCCGACAGATTGTATCGTTGATAGCCTTTTTTCTGGGTCGTACTCCTTTTGATACTATGGCTGTGTACAGTTTGCTTTCGTATATTGAATTCGTAAACGATGGTTATTTCAATGTAAAAGGCGGTATGTATCAAATTGTTGAAGGATTGGTTGATGAATTGGATAAGGCTGGTGTTAAAATTCATTATAATACGGAAGTGGTTGATTTTGAATACGAACAGCATAAGTTAACGGCACTTGTTGATAAACAGGGAAATAGTTGGAAGGCTGATATGTTTGTGATAAATGCCGATGCAGCTCTTTTCAGAGGTCGTGTAATGCATAAACCCAAATTTGCCGAAAATAAATTGCGCAAAATGAACTGGACAATGGGTTATCTTACTTTTTATATTGGCGTAAACACCAAACTACCTCAGGTGAATCATCACAATTATTTTCTGGGTACAAATTACAAAGATTATGCGCTTAAAGTGCTGAAACAGCCCGATACCCTTGAGAAACCGTATTATTACGTCAATATGTTGTCGAAGCACAACTCTGACTGTGCGCCTGAAGGTTGCGAAAGTTTGTTTTTTGTATGTCCGGTACCCAATAAACTGTTTAAGCCCGATTGGAGCGACAAGGATAGTATTGTTGATAGTATTTTAACGGATTTCTCTAAAAGAATAGGTCAGGATATTACTACATCGGTTGTATCGCGCACAATTTTCACGCCTGATGAATGGGAAAAGGAATTCGGACTTTATATGGGAAGTGGTCTCGGGTTGTCGCATTCAATGATGCAAATCGGAGCTTTCAGGCCTTCTAATGTTGACGAAGACTATAAAAATTTGTTTTATGTTGGAGCTTCAACTGTGCCTGGAGCGGGCTTGCCCATGGCCATAATCAGCTCAAAACTGGCTACCGAAAGAGTTGTTAATTACAAATAAAAACAGAAAAACAGAGAGAAATGCAGTGAATTGAAAATTCTCATGGACTTGTTGTATTTATTTCAGCGCAAATTAAATGTTAAACACAAAAAACTAACGTCCAATCTCTGCATTTTCGCTGCTCACGCAGTGAATCTCTCTGTTTTATCAATAATATATTTTAAAAGCCTTTCAAAAACCGTTCCGAATTATTTAGATGTCCTGTTTTCTTCGTCGCTCGAAGCTGTGGAGCGGTTTGCTCTTGTTTTGAAATCGTCTTTACCAAAACGGTAATTAAATGTGATGTTTAGTTTCCTTGAGTCCCAATGGTTCTTTACATCAATATCCACATTACCGTATTTTGCGTAGGCACTGCCCTGTGAAGTTTTAAATACATCGCTAACTGATATTTTAAGCGAACCTTTGTCTTTTAATACAGCACGTTGAAAACCGATATCAACCGCACCCCGTGAGCGCATTACAATATTACTTATCAATTGAGATGAGTAATATCTGCCACTTACTTCCATTTTTATTTTTAAAGGTAATGTAAATGTGTTACTCATATTGGCTATCAGGCTACTTCTGGATAAAGGTGTATCCGAATTGTCATCCATCTGAATTGCTTTATACATGCCTGTTAAAGTTCCGTTTAATCGCCACCATTTGAAAGGTTGAAACTGGAAAGTTTCCGACAAACTGATATCAATTGAATTATTCAGGTTTTCGATTGTTTGGTATACCGTTTTTGATGCATCGTCCTGACGGATGATTTCCGTAAACATTCCGCTGGTATAATTCATGTTTAAATTGGTTATTAGCGCATTATTGTAATTGTATCCTAAACCAACCGAATGCGTAAATTGTGGTTTTAAATCAGGATTTCCAAGATTGTATGTATAGGGGTCTATCATCCATCGAAACGGATTTAAATTATGATAATTTGGCCGACCAATGCGGTAACTGTATTTTAAGTTCAATGAGTTTTTGTCGTTTAATTTTTGTTGTATAAAAAATGATGGAAACAACTTCAGGTAGCTTGTGTCGTTTTTTAAATTTGCACTAATTGATTTTCCGGTTGTTAAAGTATTTTCCAAACGGAGTCCTCCCTGAAATGTGGTGTTTTTTAACTGATACCGTATATTTGCATAGGCTGCCTGTATGTTTTCAGTGTATTGAAAATGGTCGTTTTGATTAATATAACCTTTCATATTGTTATAGCTATCGGTGAAAACCGAGCTTATTTTAAGCCCCGACTCCAGTGATAATAATTTCGAGAAAGGACGTACATAATCCATTTTGGCAGTATAAATTTTAATCTCATTTCCCTGATTAGTTTCTACAACGATATCGTTGTTCATGTCAACTCCGGCATTATCGTAGTAAGTTCCGTTTTGATGGTTCGGGCTGTTGAAACCAAAACGGGCATAGTCCATATCGAAAACCAAAGACTGACCCAATGAATCGATATCCCATTTGTAGTTCAGGTTATAAGTTTGATTATTCCATCTGTTGTTTGAGTATGAAGTCGTTTTAAGTGTGGAATCTATTTGCAAATTTTTATCAGTAAATGATGTTTCATTTTCTTCATTTTCTTTATTTTTACCATTATTGCCTCTGAACATAAGACTTATCACATGATTTTTTGCGATGTTGTAATCCATCCCAATCTTATAATTGTGCGAGGTCCCTTTGTATTCTCCTTCGCTTTTTATTAACTGACTTGCACCCATAAGTGAAGTAGTTGTAAATGTACGGCGCGCGTCCATTCCGTTTATGCCTGCCCAGTTATAATTCGAATAATTACCGTAAAAGTTAAAATTACCAGTTTTCAAATTCAAATCAATTCCTCCGTTCCAGCCCACTTTTTTCCCAACTGATAAGCCTCCGTTAATACTTCCGTTAAACCCGGGGGCTTTGGTGTGTTTGGTTTTTATGTTGATTATTCCGGAGTTGCCTTCGGCATCATATCTGGCCGATGGGTTTTCAATGATTTCAATCTTGTCAACATTTTTCCCCTGCATCCCTTTTAGCAGGGCAGCCAATTGTGCCGAACTTACATAGGTGGGTTTATCGTCAATCAGTATCTTTACTCCTTGTGAGCCCTTCAGACTTACATTGTCATTATCATCTATACTTACTCCCGGTAGTTTTTTCAGTATTTCGTATACATTTTCCGAGGCCGTAGTAACCGAAGCTTCAGGATTCACTACTAATTTATCTACTGTTTGTTCAATAAAATCTTTTCGCCCAACCACAACTACGTCCTGCAATTGTTCAGAGCCTTCGGTGAGAACAATCTTTTTTTCAATCAATACATTTTTTGAGTCAATTTTAATGCGGTTTTGTTCGCTGTGTTTGTAACCCACCATGCTTACAATTAGTAAATAGTCGCCTTTATTTACTTTATTAATAACAAATTCTCCTTTGCTGTTACTAACTTCTCCTTTCACTATCTTTTGTGTTTCAGGGTCAACAAGTGTTGCAGTGGCAAATTCTACAGGCTGATTGTTCTGATCCAGTACTTTTCCTTTCACAGTGCCGGATATTGCCTCGGTTACTGCCATTACGTGTGAAGCTATTATCGAAATGGTTAACATTAAAATAAGCGTTATTCTTTTCATTTTTCTTTATAATAAAATTACACTGTTTATATCAATGACGAATGTCGGGTCAATAATCTAACATCGTTTATCAATAATTTTTTAATTAGATGCAATAAAATGTCAAAGGTTACAGATTTGAATCATTTTTTGCTCTATCGAAAATAAATCGGAAACTTTGCCTATTGCAGATTTTAGTTTACTTTTGCACGAAACATAAAAACAGGTCTGTATATGAGAAAATATTTTGTTATCGTTTTCTTGATTACCATTTTTATATCCTGTAACAGAAACGATAAATTTGTAGTAGAAGGGGAAGTTTTAGATGCCAAGGGGCAAACACTTTATCTGGAACAAAATGGCTTACTCAAAGTGGAGTTACTCGACTCGGTAAAACTCGACGAAAGCGGCTCATTTAAAATGAAGGCTGCCCGTCCGGAATACCCTGATTTTTATCGTTTGCGCCTGGGCAATAAAGTCATTGATTTTGCTATCGATTCATGCGAAACAATCACGATCAAGGCGTCTGATAATAAATATACAACTGATTATACTATTGAAGGTAGCCAGACAAATGCGGATATTCTGAAACTGAAAAAGTCTCTTGCAGCCATACAGCTAAAAGCCAATAAAATAACTCCCGATTTGTCGACCGATCAGCGCAATGCGCTTATCGCTGTTATTGAAGCGGAAATAGAGCAGCATAAAAAAATGGCTTCGGCGCTTATTCTGAAAAATCCACGTTCGTCGGCGGCTTACTTTGCCATTTACCAGAAAATCGGAAATGCATATTTGTTTTCGCCTTACAATGTGAAGGATAAACCATATTGTGCCGCTGTGGCTACAGCTTACAATGCATTTATGCCTGAATACGTACGTACCAAAAATTTGTATGCATTGGTGCTCGATGCTATTAATACGCAGCGCAAGGCTGAGCGTAATGCATCGTGGCGCGATTTTATTGATACTGCTGCCAAAGGTTATATCGATATTGCATTGAAGGATCGTAGTGGTGTGGAACGTAAACTGTCGGAGTTGGAAGGTAAAATTGTTTTGATCGATTTTTCGGCCTACGAAATGGAAAACAATGTGGCGTATACTTTTGATATGAGAGAGCTGTATGATAAATACAAAAGCCGTGGGTTTGAAATTTATCAAATTTCGCTGGACCGTAGTAAACTCTTGTGGGAAGAAGGAGCTGCAAATGTTCCCTGGATTTCTGTCCGCGACGAAAACGGACCTGAAACATCGTACATAGCATCGTATAATGTGCAGGCATTGCCAACAATGTTTCTGATGAATCAGAAAGGAGAGGTGATTTTAAGAGCATTCGATTTTAAAACCATCGATAATGCCATTTCGAAATTGTTGTAATTGCCTGAAATTTATCCTGTTTATACATGGTTTTTTCGGCGTAATTTAATACTTTTGCAGTCCGAATTAAAGAATAGAAATAATTACAAATTTTCATTATAACAGATTATCATGGGAAGAGCGTTTGAATATCGTAAAGCTACCAAAATGAAACGTTGGGGAAATATGGCCCGCGTTTTTACTAAATTAGGAAAACAAATAACCATTGCCGTTCGCGAAGGCGGATCTGAACCCGATACAAACCCACGTTTGAGAGTCCTTATTCAACAATCCAAAAAGGAAAATATGCCTAAGGAAAATGTGGAGCGTGCTATTAAAAAAGCTACTTCAAAAGACGAAGCCGATTACAAGGAAATGGTGTACGAAGGGTACGGACCTAACGGTATTGCCATTGTGGTAGAAACAGCTACCGATAATCCTACCCGTACTGTTGCAAATGTTCGTAGCTATTTTAACCGTTATGGTGGCTCTTTGGGTACCACCGGCTCTTTACAGTTCCTTTTTGACCATAAATGTGTATTTAAAATTGCGCCGAAGGAGGGTGTTTCAATCGACGATTTGGAACTGGAATTAATTGATTTTGGAGTGGATGAACTGGTACAGGATGAAGATGGAATTATTCTGTATGGTGAGTTTCAGTCCTATTCGTCCATTCAAAAATACCTTGAAGAGAATGGATTCGAAATATTCAGTGCCGAGTTTGAACGTATACCAAACGACATGAAGGAATTGAACGAGGAACAAAAAGCACAGGTTACCAAGTTACTCGACAAAATTGAGGACGATGAAGACGTTCAAAACGTTTTCCACAATATGATGGAATAACTTTCGTTCGGAAAAAGATAGAATCTAACATAAAAAAAGCTGCAAATTTTTGATTTGCAGCTTTTTTAGTATAGCAGACTGATGATTATTCAGCTTTCGGTTTTTCTTCTTTTGGAGGACGTGGTAACAAAGCTTTGCGCGACAGTTTGTATTTTCCTGTCTTCTGGTCGATGTCAAGTAATTTTACATCAATCATGTCGCCTTCTTTAATTCCGGCTTGTTCCATTGTTTCGATGCGTTTCCAGTCAATTTCCGAAATGTGAAGCAAGCCTTCTTTACCAGGCATAAACTCTACAAATGCACCATAAGGCATTACCGATTTTACTTTCGAAGGATAAGTTTCGCCAATTTCAGGGATTGAAACAATTCCTTTGATACGTGCAATGGTTGCATCAATGGCCGTTTTATTGTTGGCTGCAATTTCAACACGACCCTGGTCGCCCACTTCTTCAATCGAAATAGTAGCACCTGTTTCGGCTTGCATTGCCTGGATAATTTTTCCGCCAGGGCCAATTACCGCACCAATCATTTCTTTCGGTATCATCATAACAATAATACGTGGAGCATGTGGTTTCAGGTCGGCACGTGGTTCCGAAAGGGTTTCCATTATTTTACCCATTATGTGTAAACGACCTTCTTTTGCCTGACGTAAAGCTGTTTCCAGAATCTCGTAGGATAAACCGTCTACTTTGATGTCCATCTGAGTAGCTGTAATACCATCTTTGGTGCCGGTTACTTTAAAGTCCATATCGCCCAGGTGGTCTTCGTCGCCAAGAATATCAGATAATACTGCAAAGTTTTTACCTTTGTTTTCTGATATTAATCCCATGGCAATACCAGTTACCGGTTTTTTAATCTGAACACCTGCATCCATCAACGCCAGAGTTCCGGCGCATACAGTAGCCATCGACGATGAGCCGTTCGACTCAAGAATATCCGACACTACACGAACAACGTATGGGTAATTTTCCGGTATCATTGGTTTCAATGCACGGAATGCAAGGTTTCCATGGCCAATTTCGCGACGACCTGTGCCTCTCGATGCTTTTGCTTCGCCGGTCGAAAATGGTGGGAAGTTATAATGCAACAGAAAACGTTCTTTACCCTGAATAAGTGCTTCGTCAATCAGTTTCTCGTCGCTTTTTGTGCCAAGCGTTACAGAAGTTAATGATTGTGTTTCGCCACGTGTAAATACGGCTGAACCGTGAGGTCCCGGTAAATAGTCAACTTCCGACCAGATAGGGCGGATTTCAGTTGTTTTACGACCGTCAAGACGTTTGCCTTCGTCCAGAATTGAACGGCGCATCGCTTCTTTTTCTACATCGTGATAATATTTATTGATAAGACCCTTTTTCTCAGCAGCCACTTCCGGTTCAAGTGTGGCAATATATTCTGCTTTAACAGCTTCGAAATTTTCAACACGCGAGTGTTTGTCTGTGTTGCATGATGTGGCCAACGCATATGCTTTTGCATAGGTTTTTTCCCAGATGTCTTTTTTCAGGTCTTCGTCGTTTTCCTCGTGACAGTAGGTGCGTTTTACGGTTTTACCAACTGCTTCCATCAATTCAATCTGTGCCTGACAATGTACTTTAATAGCTTCGTGAGCCACTTTCATTGCGTTCAATAAATCATCTTCGCTCACTTCTTTCATTTCGCCTTCTACCATCATAATATTATCGAGGGTAGCAGCTACAATTACATCCATATCGGCTGTGGCTAATTGCTCAAAAGTAGGATTTACTACAAATTGTCCGTTGATACGTGCTACACGTACTTCAGATATCGGACCGTTGAAAGGTATGTCAGAAACGGCTAATGCAGCAGATGCGGCTAAACCAGCCAATGCATCGGGCATGTCAACGCCATCAGACGAATATAGCGTAACATTAACAAAAGTTTCAGCATGGAAATCGTCCGGAAATAAAGGACGAAGTGCACGGTCGATTAAGCGTGATACAAGGATTTCATAATCCGATGCACGACCTTCGCGGCGTGTAAAGCCACCCGGAAAACGACCGTTGGCAGCAAATTTTTCTTTGTAATCCACCGATAGTGGCATAAAGTCCGTTCCCGGAACAGCGTCTTTGGCTGCACATACTGTGGCCAATAGCATGGTGTTACCCATGCGAACCATCACTGAGCCATCTGCCTGTTTTGCAAGCTTTCCGGTTTCGATGGTAATTTCACGTCCATCGCCCAATGCGATGGTTTTTGTAACTACATTCATAAAATTACAGTTCTTGTTTTTAATCTGTTTAATTTTCGGATGCAAAGATACAATTTTTTTTGTAGATTATTATTTTTCATTCATCTAATTAATGCTTTGTAATTCAAATTGATAGTGAAATATTGTCTTGTTTTATCAACCTGAATCTAAAAATACTTTGTTTCAGTGAGTTGTGATTTGTTTTACAGATTCATTATCGTATTATTTCAATAATTAATGTTGTTAATAGGTTGGGATTTGAGTATTTAGATTAACTTTGCAGAATATTTCCAATTAATATGTGGGCAAAAATGAAGGCATTTTTCTCTGCTTTTGTGCAGTTTTTAAAAGTCAATTTACCTGTTTTGTGGGGTTTTATCGTGCAGAAAATGAAGCAATTCGTTGCCTGGCGCATTCGCAGATATAACAGATTCAGGGGATTGATATGGTACAAAAAACTCATCAACTCTTTTCTTACAGGAATTGTCTTGTTTGTGTTTTTTTTGTTTCTGATTGATATCAACTTTTTATGGTTGTTTGGTAAATCACCCAGTTTATATAGCATAAGCAATCCGGAGCAAAGTATTTCTTCCGAAATTATTTCGGCCGATGGCAAAGTGATTGGAAAGTACTTTACTGAAAACCGGATGCCCGTTGAATACAACGAGATATCGCCAATACTTATAAAAACGCTGATAGCAACTGAAGATGAGCGTTTTTACGACCATTTTGGTATCGATTTTCAGGGCGTTGTGGCTGCCATGAAAGATATGGCAAAAGGCGATGCCCGCGGGGCCAGTACTATTACACAGCAGCTGGTCAAGAATATGTATAAAACGCGTAACCAGTACTCAAAAGGGCTTTTTGGTCATATACCCGGAGTGAAACTCCTCATAATGAAAGCTAAAGAGTGGATTACTGCTGTAAAAATTGAAATCTTTTTCTCGAAAGAAGAAATTCTGACAAAATATTTTAATACTGTCGATTTTGGAAGCAATTCATATGGTATACGCATAGCTGCCAAAACCTACTTTAAAACCACACCGGCTAAGCTTAATTACGAGCAATCGGCTACTTTGGTGGGTCTGCTGAAAGCAACTACCACTTACAATCCGAAAATAAATCCGAAGCGCTCTACTGAACGTCGTAATGTGGTGTTGCAAAACCTTGTTGTTCATAAAGTTATTTCGCAACAAATGTGCGATTCGCTTAAAAAGATTCCGATGAAGCTGAACTTTAGTGTGGAGCAATCGTTCGATGGTCAGGCGATGCATTTCAGATCGTATCTGGCAAAATACCTCGAGGATTGGGAAAAAGAAACCGGACACGATATTTATTCCGACGGATTGAAAATATATGTAACTATCGACTCGCGCTTACAAAAATATGCTGAGGAAGCTGTTGATAAACAAATGCGCAATGTACAACGTCGGTTCAACGATCATTGGGGAAAAGAAAATCCGTGGCGCGATGAAAATAAGGAAGAAATTAAAGGATTTGTTGAGAATATTGCTAAAAAAACAAAAGCTTATGCATTGTTAAAAAGCAAATATAATGGCAATGTTGATTCAATTGATAAGTATCTGAATTTACCTCACCGAACAAAAGTCTTCGACTACAAGGTGGGCGAAAAAGATACCACATTTAGTGTAATTGACTCCATAAAATATATGAGCCGGTTTATGCACGCCAGCTTTACGGCTATGGAGCCTGCCACCGGAGAAGTAAAAGCATGGGTGGGTGATATTAATTTTAAATTCTGGCAATACGATAAAGTTGGGCAATCAAAACGTCAGCCGGGATCTACTTTTAAACTCTTTGTGTACACCGCTGCCATGCTTAAAGGACATAGTCCGTGCGATAAAATTACCGACAAGTATGTGAAGTGGGATTATATGGAGAACGGTAAGCCAAAATCGTGGGTGCCACGTAATGCTAATGGTGCATATTTAGGTTATAGTATGACGCTTAAACATGCCATGGCTCGTTCAATAAATACAGTAGCCGTGCAGTTGGCGCAGGAAGTGGGCATTCCTGAAGTGATAAAAACCGCTCATTTATTAGGTATAAAAACTCCATTGGAGGATAAGCCATCTACCTGTTTAGGTTCGTCGGATGTGTCGTTGCTCGAGTTGGTAAATTCGTACAGTACTATAATTAATGAAGGTATGTATCACGAGCCCATTTTAGTGACACGCATTGAAGATAAAGATGGTAAAGTGATATATGAGGCAGATCGTACTCAGAAAAGAGCGGTATCGTACGAAGTATCCTGGCTTATGACAGAAATGCTGAAAGGTGGTATGACAGAACCCGGAGGTACAACTCAGGCTTTGTGGGAATGGAATTTGTTTAATTACAATACTGATTTTGGAGGAAAAACAGGTACTTCGTCAAATTACTCCGACGCCTGGTTTGTGGGGGTCACTAAAAATCTGATTGGAGGTGCATGGGTTGGTGGCGAACACCGAAGCGTTCATTTCAGAACCGGACAATTAGGTGAGGGTAGTAAAACAGCTTTGCCGATTTTTGGTTTGTTTATGGAGAAAGTGCTTAAAGATGAGAATTTTAAGCATTATCGCGGAAAGTTCCCAACTAAGCCAAAAGAAAAAATTTCGCGCTCATATACTTGCCATACGTATATACCACGCGACTCTTCGAGTGTTGCTGGTGATTCGTTAAGTGTGGATTTGCCTGATGACATACCTTTGGAAGAGTCAACCGAAATACATGCTGTTGAGCCTGTGGTTGAACAGGAATAAAAACAATAAACTAATATATAAATATGACAATTGATTTTCAAAAATCGGGTGGGTTAGTGCCTGCAATTATTCAGGATAGTCTGAGTTCAAAAGTACTTATGCTTGGATATATGAACGAAGAATCTTTTGCCAAAACAAAAGAAACCGGGAAAGTCACTTTTTTTAGCCGTACAAAAAATCGTCTGTGGACCAAAGGCGAGGAAAGTGGGAACTTCCTGTTAGTGAAGGATATTCTTATTGATTGCGACAACGATACATTATTAATAAAAGTAAATCCGGTTGGCCCTGTTTGTCATACCGGTAGCGATACCTGTTGGAATGAAACAAACGATGGCGATTTTGCATTCTTAAATTTTTTGCAGGAGTTTATCAAGGTTCGCTTTGCTGAAATGCCCGAAGGTTCGTATACAACTTCATTGTTTAAAAAGGGAGTGAACCGCATGGCGCAGAAAGTAGGTGAAGAAGCTGTTGAAACTGTGATAGAAGCTACGAATGGAACCGACGAAATGTTTCTGTATGAAGCTTCCGATTTGCTTTATCACCTGATTGTATTATTAACCTCAAAAGGTTATTCGTTGAACGATTTAGGTAGAGAGCTTAAAAAACGTCATAAATAAGTTTGTCTATGCTTATAAATTATAAAAATGTAGATGTTTACCAGCAGGATTTTCATGTGCTTCACAATGTAAATCTTGAAGTGAAAAGTGGTGAATTTATTTATCTTCTGGGTAAAGTGGGTAGTGGTAAAAGTTCGCTACTGAAGTCGTTTTACTGCGAAGTGCTTATTGATGGTGGGGTTGCCGATGTGCTTGGGTACGATTTACATTCCATTAAACTAAGCGAAATACCTTATTTACGACGTAAAATTGGTATCGTATTTCAGGATTTTAAGCTTCTGACTGATAGAAGTGTTTTTGCAAATCTGGAGTTTGTGCTCAGGGCTACCGGCTGGGAAGATAAAGTCGCCATAACTGAACAAATTGAAACTGTATTAAATCAGGTGGGGATGGGGCGCGCTATACACAAAATGCCTTATCAGTTGTCAGGAGGTGAGCAACAGCGTATTGTGATTGCCCGTGCATTACTCAATTCGCCTGAGATTATTTTGGCCGATGAGCCAACAGGTCACCTCGATCCTGAAACCGGAAACGATTTACTGGATTTATTGTATTCAATTTCCAAGTCGGGTACTACGGTGATAATGGCCACGCACAACTTAAACTGGTTGCTGGCATTTCCGGGAAGAATCATTCGTTTTGATAACAATACAATTATCGAAACTAAAAATCTTGATTCGATTGAAACAGTTAAAGTCAAGGTTATATCGGAAGATAATACCATTGTCGAAGAGAATATTGTGGTTGACGACGATAATCAGCTATGAGAAAATTACTTTGCCCAAAATGTAAAATTGGCCGCTTCAGAGTTCGTAACACTAAGGGAGAGTCCATTGTTGTAGAAGTTTCTGAATTGCACGAAATAATCCCGATTCACGAAGGAGTATCATTGGAAGGATATAACCTTGATGAACTTTTTTGTTTGGGTTGTTCGTGGAGCGGGTCGGCTCAAAAATTAGTAAAACATTAAAATAAACACACTATGCAAGAACAGGAAAATCAACTGAGTATTGAGTTGTCGGCCGAAGTGGCTGAGGGTATTTATTCAAATCTGGCAATTATTTCACACTCCACATCGGAATTTGTGCTTGATTTCATCCGTATTATGCCGGGTACGCCTAAAGCGAATGTTAAGTCGCGCATAATTCTTACACCGGAGCATGCAAAACGTTTGATGTTTGCATTACAGGATAATATTGCAAAATTTGAAGCTCAGCACGGAAAAGTCTCAATACCAGACAATCCATTTATACCTCCTGTGCCCATGGGTTTCGGTGGGGGCGATGCGTAATTTTCCTACTCTCCACTCTTCAAAAAAGCAAAAACAGAATATTTATACGGTTAAATATTCTGTTTTTTTGATTAATAAGAAATTGTGTCTGTTTTTTTAACCAAAACAATTCAAAAATTGGTATTACATACTTGTGAAAACAGGCAAAAAGCAGTACTTTTGCACAAATTTGGGCATTCCAAAAGTAGCCCGGATGCGACGCCGAAAAATTCGACAATTTAATATATATTTATGCAAAAGTACAAGCCCTTTCATCTGGTTCTGGAAGACGGTACCGTTTTCGAAGGTAAATCCTTTGGTTATGAAAAAGCGGTGGCCGGTGAAGTAGTTTTTAATACGGCCATGGTCGGGTATCCCGAAAGCTTGACTGATCCATCTTATGCCGGACAGTTATTAGCTATTACGTTCCCGTTGGTTGGTAATTACGGTGTTCCGAACGACACCTTCCAAAACGGACTTTCTACTTTTTATGAATCGGAAAAAATTCAGGCTACGGCATTGATTATTTCCGATTTTTCTTTTGAATACAGTCACTGGAATGCAGTGAAAAGCCTGAGTGACTGGCTAAAGGAAAATGAAGTTCCCGGAATTTTCGGAGTTGACACACGCGAGCTAACTAAATTGGTGCGCGAAAAAGGAACAATGAAAGGTAAACTCATTTTCCCTGATGGCGAAGATATTGAGTTTATCAATCCCGATGACGAAAATCAAATTGCCAAAGTAAGCTGCGACGAAGTGATTACTTACGGTAATGGTTCTAAAAAAGTAGTATTGGTAGACTGTGGTGTAAAACACAACATCATCCGCTGCCTGTTGAAGCGCGACACTACAGTGATTCGCGTGCCATGGGATTATGATTTTAATCAGTTGGAATTCGATGGTCTTTTCATTTCCAACGGTCCCGGCGACCCTTCATACGCCACTCCGACTGTAAAGAATATTAAAACATACATGGAAACCCAAAAACCAATTTTTGGTATATGTATGGGTAATCAGTTGCTTTCGGTTGCCGGAGGTGCAAAAACATACAAACTGAAGTACGGGCATCGTAGCCATAATCAGCCGGTACAGCTTGAAGGAACACAAAGAGCATTTATAACATCACAAAATCATGGTTTTGCGGTTGATAACGCAACCCTTAGCGATGAATGGAAACCATTGTTTGTAAATATGAACGATGGAACTAATGAGGGTATTCGTCATGCAACAAACCCGTGGTTTTCGGCTCAGTTCCATCCCGAAGCAGCTTCAGGGCCAACCGATACAGAGTTTTTGTTTGACGTATTCCTTAAAACTCTTGATGGCTTCAAAAAGCCAATCGTTGAGATGATTGAAGATGAGATGGATGCCCGTCTTGTTACAAAACAGGAATACAAAGGTGCCGAAAAAGGTAGTATTAAAAAAGTGTTGGTACTTGGTTCGGGTGCTTTGAAAATTGGTGAAGCGGGTGAGTTCGATTACTCGGGTTCACAGGCTTTGAAAGCGTTGAAAGAAGAAGGTATTGAAACCATTTTGATAAATCCTAACATTGCGACAGTACAAACTTCGGAAGGTATTGCCGACCGCGTATACTTTTTGCCCGTAACGCCCGATTTTGTTGAGCGGGTTATCGAAAAAGAGCGTCCTGATGGCGTGTTTCTTTCGTTTGGCGGACAAACAGCATTGAACTGTGGGGTAGCATTGTATAAAGGAAAAGTATTCGAAAAATATGGTGTACGCGTATTAGGTACGCCGGTACAATCAATTATTGACACCGAAGACCGTGAAATCTTTAATCAGAAATTATCGGAAATTGATGTAAAATATATCAAAAGTGAAGCAGTAACCAATCTTGAAGATGCAAAGCGTGCGGCAAACGAATTGGGTTATCCGGTTATTGTTCGTGCAGCTTACGCCCTAGGTGGTTTAGGTTCGGGCTTTTGCGATAACGATGCAGAATTAGAACTGATTGTAGAAAAGGCATTCTCATATTCGCCTCAGGTGTTGGTGGAGAAATCGTTAAAGGGGTGGAAAGAAATTGAGTACGAAGTAGTACGCGACCGTTACGATAACTGTATCACGGTTTGTAACATGGAAAACTTCGACCCACTCGGTATTCACACCGGCGAAAGTATCGTGGTAGCGCCATCACAAACACTGACCAATAGCGAATACCATAAATTGCGCGAATTGGCTATTCGCATTATTCGCCATATCGGTATTGTGGGTGAATGTAATGTGCAATACGCCTTCGATACAGAATCAGAAGATTACCGCGTAATTGAGGTGAATGCCCGTTTGAGCCGTTCATCAGCGCTGGCCTCTAAAGCTACCGGTTATCCGCTGGCTTTTGTGGCTGCTAAATTAGGTTTGGGCTACGGACTTCCTGAATTAAAAAACTCGGTAACAAAAGATACATCGGCATTCTTCGAACCAGCTCTGGACTATATCGTATGTAAAATTCCTCGTTGGGACTTGGGTAAATTCCAGGGAGTAAGTCGCCAGTTGGGTTCAAGCATGAAGTCAGTTGGTGAAATTATGGCCATCGGTCGTACATTCGAAGAGGTAATTCAGAAAGGTATCCGTATGATTGGTGTTGGTATGCATGGTTTTGTTGCCAACAAAGCATTTTCTGTGGACGATTTGGATAAAGCGTTGAATGAACCAACCGACCGTCGTATTTTCTATCTGGCTCAGGCATTGGAAAGCGGATACACGGTCGATCGTTTGCATGAATTGACTAAAATTGACCGCTGGTTCCTTCATAAACTGGATCGGATAAAGAAAATAGAAAAAGAACTTGCTTCTGTTGAATCGTTGGATACTTTATCTGATGATTTGTTGAAAGAAGCAAAGGTTGCCGGATTTTCCGACTTCCAGATCACACGTTTGGTTACTAAATGTAGCAACGATGATATGGACGACCAAATAAAGGTAACTCGTGCACACCGTAAAAATCGTGGCATTGTTCCTGTTGTAAAACAAATTGATACATTGGCAGCTGAATATCCGGCGCAAACCAATTACCTGTATCTTACTTACAGCGGTGTAGCAGGCGATATGAAGTATCTTGGCGACCATAAATCTGTAGTTGTACTTGGTTCGGGAGCTTATCGGATAGGCTCGTCGGTTGAATTCGACTGGTGTGGTGTTAATGCACTTATGACCATCCGTAAGGAAGGCTTACGTTCGGTAATGATTAACTATAACCCCGAAACGGTATCGACTGACTACGATATGTGCGACCGCCTGTACTTTGATGAGTTAAGCTTTGAGCGCGTGATGGATATTATGGAACTCGAAAACCCAATGGGAACAATTGTGTCGACCGGTGGGCAGATTCCAAACAACCTGGCCATTAAATTAGCCGATGCAAATGTAACTATTTTGGGTACACAGGCTGTAGATATCGACCGTGCCGAAGACCGTCATAAATTCTCATCCATGCTGGATGAGTTGGGAATTGACCAGCCGCGCTGGAAAGAGTTGACAACTTTTGAAGATGTAAACGACTTTGTAAAAGAAGTTGGCTTCCCTGTGTTAGTTCGTCCTTCTTATGTACTTTCGGGTGCTGCCATGAACGTTTGTCACGATGCTTCACAGCTCGAAAACTTCCTGAAACTGGCAACCGAAGTATCTAAAAAGCATCCTGTTGTGGTTTCTGAATTCCTTGAAAGATGTAAAGAAATTGAAATCGACGCGGTAGCAAAAGACGGCGAGGTGCTTGTGTATGCTATTTCTGAACACGTGGAATTTGCCGGAGTTCACTCAGGTGATGCTACTACACAATTCCCTCCACAAAAAATTTATGTGGAAACCATTCGTCGAATCAAGAAAATTGCAAGCGAAATTGCTAAATCCCTGAATATTTCCGGGCCATTCAATATCCAGTTCCTGGCTAAAGACAACTACATCAAGGTGATTGAGTGTAATCTGCGTTCATCACGTTCGTTCCCTTTTGTTTCGAAAGTGTTGAAACTGAATTTTATTGAGCTTGCTACAAAAGTAATGTTGGGCTTACCGGTTGAAAAACCTGAAAAGTCGGCTTTCGACCTGGATTATGTCGGTATCAAAGCTTCTCAGTTCTCGTTCCATCGTTTGCAGCAAGCCGACCCTGTGTTGGGAGTGGATATGGCATCGACCGGTGAAGTGGGCTGTATTGGCGATGATTTTTCTGAGGCTATACTTAAATCGTTGCTCTCGGTAGGCTTCCGCATTCCGAAAAAGCGCATTCTGATTTCATCGGGCGAAACTAAATCGAAGGTGGAGTTGCTTGACGCTTGTGCTTTGTTGCAGAAAAAGGGCTACGAGTTGTACGCTACACACGGTTCGCAACGTTTCCTTGCTGATAATGGCATTCAGGCTACTGCCGTACAATGGCCTGATGAAGAAGGTGAGTTCAATGTAAAAACCTTGCTGGCAAACAAACAGTTTGATTTAGTAATTAATATCCCTAAAAATACAACTGAACGTGAGTTGCGCAACGATTATACAATCCGCAGAAGCACGATTGACTACAATATCCCATTATTTACCAATGCTCGTCTGGCTTCGGCATTTATCACTGCATTTTGCAGTATGAGTATTGATGATATCAAGATAAAGAGTTGGGATGAGTATAAATAGAGTATAGAGCAAAGAATCTAGATTAAAGAGTAAAGAATAAAGATGAAAGACCGCCGGTTGCTGAATTGCAACTGACGGTCTTTTTTTATGTCTAATAACATTGTTTTCAAACATAAAATGTCTGTATTGCATTTTCATTAAGAATTTATACATTGTGTGCGGATTTGAATAAATCTGTACAAATAACACCCAGTATTAATCAATTAAAATTTAATACAGTATGAAAGTCTATCAATCAAATTTAATCAAGAACATCTCAATCCTGGGAAGTTCAGGCTCCGGGAAAACCACTCTTGTTGAAGCTATGCTTTACGAGAGTGGAGTTATAAAACGTAGAGGAACAGTTGCGGCGCAAAACACAGTGTCGGACTATTTTCCTGTTGAAAAGGAATATGGCTACTCGGTTTTTTCCACAGTGGCTCAAACAGAATGGCTCGACAAAAAACTGAATTTTATCGATTGTCCGGGCTCCGATGATTTTATTGGTGGGGTAGTTACTTCGCTAAATGTGACTGATACTGCTATTATCGTTCTGAATGCTCAATACGGTGTTGAAGTAGGAACGAACAATCATTTTAAATACACCGAGAAATTCAAAAAGCCGGTTATTTTCGTCGCGAATCAACTTGATCACGACAAAGCTGACTTTGACCGTACTATAGAGCAACTAAAAGAGAATTATGGTGGAAAAGTGGTGTTGATACAATATCCTGTAAATGTTGGCCCGCAATTTAATGCGGTTGTCGATGTACTGAAAATGAAATTATACAGATGGAAACCGGAAGGTGGTGTTCCTGAAATTATTGATATACCTAATGATCAGATTGAAAGAGCTCAGGAGTTGCACAATGCGCTTGTAGAAGCAGCTGCCGAGCACGATGAGGCATTGATGGAGAAATTCTTCGACCAGGGTGCGCTCGATGAAGAGGAAATGCGTATTGGAATTCGCAAAGGCATGTTGCATCGCGATTTGTTTCCTGTGTTCTGCCTGAGTGCTGGCAAAGACATGTGTATTCGCCGGTTTATGGAATTTGTGGGCAATGTTTCGCCTAGTGTAAATGTTACTGAGCAGCCTGAAACAAAAGATGGAAAAAAGGTTGCTCCTGATGCCAAAGGTCCCGCAAGTATATTTGTATTTAAAACAAGTATTGAACCGCATATTGGCGAAGTGTCTTATTTTAAAGTAATGAGTGGGAAGGTAAAAGAAGGAGATGATTTGGTGAATATCAACCGCGGAACCAAAGAACGTTTAAGTCAGTTGTTTGCAGTGGCTGGTCAGGTACGTAACAAAGTGGAAGAACTGGAGGCCGGCGATATTGGAGCTACGGTAAAACTAAAGGATACACGCACGGGAAATACATTGAATGTGAAAGGTTGTGAGTACGATTTTAAAGCCATTACTTATCCGGAGCCCAAGTACAGAAGAGCTATAAGAGCTGTTTCCGAAGCCGATGAGGAAAAGTTGAGCGAAATACTTACCCGTATGCACGAGGAAGACCCTACCTGGATTGTAGAACAATCTAAAGAACTGAAACAAACCATCCTGTACGGACAGGGAGAATTTCATCTACGCACATTGAAATGGAGAGTGGAACACAATGACAAAATTGCAATTGAATACAAAGAACCAAAGATTCCGTATCGCGAAACTATCACCAAAAATGCCCGTGCCGATTATCGTCACAAAAAACAATCGGGTGGGGCAGGACAATTTGGCGAAGTGCATCTGATTGTTGAACCGTATTACGATGGTATGCCGGCTCCTGATACTTTCCGCTTTGGAGGACAGGAATACAAAATCAGTAACCGTGATGTGCAGGAAATCAATCTGGAATGGGGTGGTAAGCTGGTGCTTATCAATTCTATTGTAGGAGGTGCAATTGATGCTCGTTTTGTACCGGCTATTATGAAAGGATTAATGGACCGAATGGAGCAAGGGCCACTAACAGGTTCATATGCCCGTGATGTTCGCGTAATTGTGTACGATGGGAAAATGCACCCGGTAGATTCAAATGAAATATCTTTCCGGTTAGCCGGACGTAATGCCTTTGCGCAAGCCTTTAAAGAGGCTGGTCCTAAATTACTGGAACCTGTATATGATGTGATAGTGCTGACACCTTCCGATAGAATGGGTGATGTAATGAGTGATTTACAAGGGCGAAGAGCCATTATCATGGGAATGGAAAGCGAAAAAGGCTACGAAAAACTATCGGCTAAAATCCCGTTAAAAGAGTTAAGTAGTTATTCAACAACTCTGAGTTCTTTAACTGGCGGTCGGGCATCGTTTAGTATGAAGTTTTCAAGTTACGAACTTGTTCCAATGGATATACAAGATAAATTGCTGAAAGAGTACGAATTGTCTAAAAAAGAAGAGGATTAGGAAAATGGTTAGTAAGAAGCTGGCAATTAGTCGGCTTCTTATTTTTTTTGTTTTAAAATAGAATTCTTTTGTTTTGATATCCAATGTATTGGTTTTTTATTTGCGCTTAATCATAAATTTGTTAGTTAAACTGTTTGCTAAATTGAAAAAACTTAGTATCTTTGCACTCGCTTTTGGGAAATAAAGCATTTCGGGGTGTAGCGCAGTCCGGTTAGCGCACCTGCTTTGGGAGCAGGGGGTCGTGGGTTCGAATCCCGCTACCCCGACAAGAAAATCAATCCACTTACAATTAATTTTGTAGGTGGATTTTTTTATAATATCTCCTGTTATCGCATTCTGATATAACTGAAGGGATGTGGATTCGAAATTTGAATCCGGATTTTTTTTTGTTTGCTATAGGAATATAAAGAAAGAGGATGTCAACCAGTGACATCCTCTTTCTTTTGTTCTAATAACTTAGCTTTAATTAGCAAATCACGGTTGATTTTATCTGTTTGAAGAAATCATTTCCTTTATCGTCAACAAGGATAAATGCAGGAAAATCTACTACTTCGATTTTCCAGATTGCCTCCATTCCTAATTCAGGATATTCTAAACACTCCACTTTTTTAATGTTTTGCTCTGCTAATATTGCTGCTGGTCCGCCAATAGAGCCTAAATAGAACCCGCCGTATTTGTGACAGGCGTCAGTAACCTGTTGTGTGCGGTTTCCTTTGGCTATCATAATTTTGCTTCCTCCATGTTGTTGAAACAGATCAACGTATGAGTCCATACGTCCGGCAGTAGTAGGGCCGAATGAGCCTGAAGGCATTCCTGCCGGTGTTTTTGCGGGACCTGCATAGTAAATCGGATGATCTTTAATATACTGTGGCAATGGCTGTCCGGCATCAATCAGTTCTTTGAGTTTGGCATGGGCAATGTCGCGTCCTACAACAATGGTACCTGTAAGCGATAAGCGGGTGGCTACAGGGTATTTAGACAGTGTTGCTAAAATATCAGCCATTGGCTGATTTAAATCAATTTTAACTGCATCTCCCTCACCTGCATTGCGTAAGTGTTCCGGAATGTATTTGCCTGGGTTTTCTTCCATACGTTCAATCCAAATGCCATCTTTGTTGATTTTTGCTTTGATGTTACGGTCTGCTGAGCAGGATACGGCCATACCCACAAAACAAGATGCGCCGTGACGCGAAAGACGAATAATACGAATGTCGTGTGCAAAGTATTTTCCTCCAAACTGAGCACCATAACCCGAAGCTTGTGCCTGTTTGAGAATTTTTTGTTCCATCTCCACATCGCGGAAAGCCTGACCCAGCTCGTTTCCTTCGGTAGGTAATTCGTCGTAGTACTTTGTAGAAGCCAGTTTTACTGTTTTCATACAGGCATCGGCCGATGTACCCCCAATAACAAATGCAATATGGTAAGGAGGACAAGCAGCTGTTCCAAGTGTTTTCATCTTCTCAGTCAGGAATTTTTCAAGCGATACCGGATTCAGAAGTGCTTTGGTTTCCTGAAACAGATACGATTTGTTTGCCGAACCACCTCCCTTGGCAATAAACAGGAATTTGTATTCATTGCCATGTGATGCAACAAGGTCGATTTGCGCTGGTAAGTTTGTACCGGTATTCACCTCGTCGTACATATTCAGGGCAGCGTTTTGAGAGTATCGCAGGTTCTCTTCTGTATAAGTTTCGTAAATACCTTTTGATAATGCTTCTTCGTCACTTCCGTTGGTCCATACGTTGTTGCCTTTTTTTGCGTACACTGTGGCTGTTCCTGTATCCTGACAGAAGGGTAGTATGCCTTTTGCTGCTATTTCGGCATTGCGAAGCATAGTAAGTGCTACATATTTGTCATTTTCGCTTGCTTCAGGATCGTCAAGTATAGCTTGTACCTGTTTTTGGTGTTCGGGGCGTAATAAAAACGAACAATCGCGCATGGCCGCACGAGCCATTTTCGTTAAGCCTTCCGGAGCTACTTTCAATATCTCCTGACCTTCGAACTCGCTTACTGAAACATGTTCTTTCGTAAGCAGGTAGTATTCTGTTTTATCTTTTCCGACAGGAAAAGGTTCCTGATAGATGAATGGTTTTGCCATTTTTATAAATTTTATTATTGGGAATGTGATAAATCTGCTTTGTATATGCTGCAAAATTACGGAAATTTTTCGGTAATTAACCATTTTCCAAACGCAAAATTCGACTAAAAAAGCATTTCGGCAAATGGAATGAGTAATGCTGTCATTATTCCCATTATCCCGATGGCTAATCCGCTGATAGCTCCTTCGATAGCTCCCATTTCCATGGCGCGGGCTGTGCCTAAAGCGTGCGATGCAGAGCCCATTGCAAGTCCTTGTGCAACTTTGCTTTTTATGCCGGTTTTGCGTAAAATGATGGGGCCTGCCACACCACCAAAAAGTCCGCAAATAACAACAAAAGTTGCTGCTAACGATGGAGCGCCTCCGGCCTTTTCGGCCAGACTGATAGCGATGGGTGTAGTTACTGATTTTGGAGCCAGTGAAGCAACCAGAATTTTATCGGCCCCGAACATTTTGGCAATACCCACTACGCTGAGAATGCCCACAACTGCTCCTGAAAATACAGCAGTCAGAATGGATATAACATTCCCTTTTATGTGTTCAATTTGTTCGTACAATACATAACCCAATGCTACAACACACGGGCCAAGCATAAAGTGTAAAATTCGTGTGTTTTCGTAAAATGTGGCGTAATCAATGTGAAGTACCTCAAGGAATGGGATGATTATCAGCATTGAAATTAACAATGGTTGCAAAAAGGTTATTTTTGTTCGTTTGTATATCCATATTCCAAGCAGAAATGTACCCATCACAAATGATAACATAAAAACTTCTGTTGTCAGAAATGGTTTTATCTTTTCTGTAATAATGTTCATGATTGCTTTTCGTTTATATTATTCTTTTTTTCGAACCACTCCTGTATGTATGCCACTGTAATAATTGTGAGGATTGTGCTTCCTCCAATGGCCAGAATTATAGTAATTAAGGAATTTGCAAACAAACCGGCATAAGCCATAAGTCCCACGGCTGCCGGAATGAAAAAAACAGCCATGTTTTTGGTTATTGTGGTGGCTACTGAACGTACGTATTCAGGTTTGAGTATTTTAAAATACAATGCTGCAAAAAGTAATACCATCCCGATAACGCTGCCCGGAATAAAGCCTCCAATAAAGTAACTGAACGTTTCTCCCAGAAAATAGAACAATAAAATAAAGAAGGATCCTTTTATCATTTAGTTTAATTTTTTTATTAAGTGCAAAGTTAAGCTTTTTACAGGTAGTTTTATAAAAAAAACGAACCTGCCAAAAAGGCTGATCCGTTTTTTTCTCTTAAAGTTCCTCTCCTCAAGGAGAAGGATTTAGGGGGAGGCTTTAATCTTCCAGCAATATTTCCATAATGGTGCAAGCTGCCTTTGCTACAGGCGAACCAGGGCCAAAGATAGCTGCTACACCGGCTTTGTAAAGGTAGTCGTAATCCTGAGCTGGAATAACACCGCCCGCGATAACGATAATGTCCTCACGGCCAAGTTTTTTCAACTCTTCGATTACCTGTGGAACCAGTGTTTTATGGCCTGCAGCCAACGAAGATACTCCCATTACGTGTACGTCGTTTTCAACAGCTTGTTTAGCAGCTTCGGCTGGCGTTTGGAACAATGGTCCCATATCCACGTCGAATCCACAATCGGCATAACCGGTGGCTACCACTTTTGCACCACGGTCGTGTCCGTCCTGACCCATTTTAGCAATCATAATACGTGGACGTCGACCTTCTTTCTGAGCAAATGCTTCAGTTAACTCGCAAGCTTTCTTAAAGCTGGCATCGTTTTTAGTTTCTGATGAATACACGCCTGAAATTGTTCTGATTGTTGCTTTATAACGTCCTGCAACAGCTTCGCAGGCATCTGATATTTCACCCAAAGAAGCACGAACGCGTGCAGCTTCAACGGCTAATTCTAACAAGTTGCCGTTTCCGGTTTTAGCACATTCGGTAATAGCAGCCAATGCAGCCTGTACAGCAGCTTCGTCGCGATTGGCGCGTAATTGTTGCAGGCGTTCAATTTGCTGTAGGCGAACGGCTGTGTTGTCGACTTCCAGAATATCGATAGGATCTTCTTTTTCCAAACGGTATTGGTTAACACCAACAATCACCTGACTGCCTGAGTCAATACGCGCCTGGGTACGAGCCGCAGCTTCTTCGATACGCATTTTAGGAATTCCGGTTTCAATTGCAGCAGCCATACCACCCAGTTTTTCCACCTCTTCGATTAATGCCCATGCTTTTTCAGCGAGTTCGTTTGTTAAAGACTCAACGTAGTATGAACCTGCCCATGGGTCTACTTCACGACAAATTTCAGTTTCCTGTTGGATATAAATCTGTGTGTTACGGGCAATACGTGCCGAGAAATCGGTAGGCAAGGCAATCGCTTCGTCTAATGCATTGGTGTGCAATGATTGTGTGTGACCTAAAGCAGCACCCATTGCTTCGATACAAGTACGACCTACGTTGTTGAATGGATCCTGTTCCGTCAACGACCAACCTGATGTTTGCGAGTGTGTGCGCAATGCCAGTGATTTTGGATTTTTAGGGTTGAATTGTTTTACGATACGAGCCCACAACATACGAGCAGCACGCATTTTGGCAATTTCCATAAAGTGATTCATACCAATAGCCCAGAAGAACGACAAGCGTGGAGCGAACGAGTCGATATCCATACCTGCATTCACGCCAGCACGCAGGTACTCAAGACCATCGGCTAGAGTGTAGGCTAACTCAATATCGGCAGTTGCACCTGCTTCCTGCATATGGTAACCCGAAATAGAGATTGAGTTGAACTTAGGCATGTTTTTCGAAGTGTATTCGAAAATATCAGCAATAATCTTCATCGAGAATTTAGGTGGATAAATATAAGTGTTACGCACCATGAATTCTTTCAAAATATCGTTTTGGATAGTTCCGGCCATTTCTTCGAGTTTAGCACCCTGCTCTAATCCGGCATTAATATAAAATGCAAGAATAGGAAGTACAGCACCGTTCATAGTCATCGAAACCGACATTTTGTTCAATGGAATACCATCAAACAATACTTTCATGTCTTCGATAGAGCAGATAGAAACCCCAGCTTTACCCACGTCGCCTACCACGCGTTCGTGGTCAGCATCGTAACCACGGTGCGTTGCTAAGTCGAATGCTACGGATAAACCTTTTTGTCCGGCAGCAAGGTTTCTGCGATAGAATGCGTTTGATTCTTCGGCAGTTGAGAAACCGGCATACTGACGGATGGTCCAAGGCTGCATGGCGTACATTACACTATACGGCCCACGAAGGTAAGGTGGAAGACCGGCAGCATAGCTCAAATGGTCAAATCCGGCAATATCTTCTTTTGTATAGAATGGTTTCACCGGAATAAGTTCAGGTGTAAGCCAATTGCTTGCTACTTCAGGAGCTACTCCTGTGGTAACATCTTTAATATTTATATTTTTAAAATTTGGTTTCATGCTTAGTTGATTTTTAAAAGTGAGTTAAACGTTTTAAGTGTATCTAACACATTCGTTTTTACATTCACGAAATGTTCGATACCAATTGCTTTTAAATCATCAGTACAAGCAGGAGCACCGGCAACCACGAAGATTTGTTTTCCGTCGATAGCTTTGAATGCGGCCGGAGCAAGTTCAGCATATTCATCGTCGCTTGAACATAGCACAATGATGTCGGCACCGGCAGCCTGTGCAGCAGCAACGCCTTCTTCTACTGTTTTGAAACCAAGATTGTCAACCACTTCGTAACCAGCGCAGGCAAAGAAGTTGCACGAGAATTGTGCACGAGCTAAGCGCATAGCTAAGTTTCCGATGGTAAGCATAAATGCTTTTGGGCGTTTAGTAGCCGCTTCAGTAGCGAAGCGCAGGGCTTCGAATTGAGTTGAAAGTCGTTCAATGTTTAATGCAGGCACTTTATCGTGGCCACAGTTGCAATCGATAGGCGTTTTAACGGTTTCCACTTTTGTGCTACCTACTTCGTTGAAGTTAGGGAACTGGTTGGTGCCTAATAATACCTCGCGACGGCTTGAAACGTTTTTCATACGAGCTACAGCTGTGTTGTTGATAGCAGTTTGAACTGAACCAGCTTTAACAGCAGCTAAGAAACCACCTTCTTCTTCGGTAGTTAGGAAAATTTCCCATGCTTTAGCAGCAAGCTCGTTGGTCAATGTTTCGATGTAATATGATCCGGCAGCAGGGTCGGCCACTTTATCGAAATGCGATTCTTCTTTCAACAATAATTGTTGGTTACGGGCAATGCGCTCCGAAAAATCATCCGCTTTTTTGTAAGTAATATCGTAAGGTAGAACTGTAAGCGAATTAACGCCACCAAGTGTAGCGCTCATAGCTTCAGTTTGAGTACGAAGCATGTTTACGTTAGCATCGAAAATAGTTTTGTTAAATGTAGATGTTTCAGCATGAATGTACATTTTTGCTGCGCATTTACAAATACCTTCTTCGGTGTGTGAGCAGTTGTCTTTCAGGCATTTGCCCTGATAGGCGTCCACAATGTTTGCCCAAAGTAATTTAGCTGCCCGGAATTTGGCAATTTCCATAAAATAGTTGCCGCTCACTCCAAAATTGAACTTGATTTTTTTAGCAGCGATAGATGGTTCAATACCAGCTTCGATCATCATTGAAAGGTATTGATTTCCCCAAGCCAATGCATAACCAAGTTCCTGAGCATTGAAAGCTCCTGCGTTGCTTAAATCAACAGCATTTACATTCAATACGCGGAAATGAGGTAATTCTTTTACAGCCATAACGGCGTGTTTGCAGTTTTGGGTAATTTCTTCTACTGAAAGATCCTTGCCCGATGTTAGCATGCGGTGTATAGGATCAACCATAATAGAACCTTTAACTGTTTTCAGATCATACTCTTTCGATTTGAAATAATCGGTCAGTATAAAGGCCAAATCGGCCGATTTGCTGGCGCAAACAATGAAGTTAAGTTCAACTGCCGGTGCTTCAATGTTCTGAAGAAGATTTGCAATGGCCGCTTCGGTTACATCCTGTTTGTTTAGTATAAAACCAAGTGATGTACAGCCTTTACAAAGTACATCCAATGCTTTTTCGTTAGCCTGTGTTATGTCAGTAACTTCAATGTCCTGACGAATAAGCCATTCGTTGTTGGGTTTCGTGCCACGTACGTAAGGGAATTTTCCCGGAACTACATCAGTAGTTTTAAGGTTTTCAATGTCTTCGGCACGATAGAAAGGCATTACGTTGAAACCTTCGTTGGTTTTCCAAACGAGCTTCTTGTTAAAGTCAGCTCCTTTTAGATCGGCTGTAATTTTATCCATCCATTCCTGAGTAGAAACGGCCGGAAAATCAGCCAATAAATTCAGTTTTTTTTCTGCCATAATTTTATATAATGATTTTCGAATTTTCTAAGCGACTGCAAAAGTACTACATTCTATTTATTCAATGAGTAAAAAATGGGAGAAAAATCGAATAATTATGGAAAATTTTCTTTAATATCCCCCATAAAAAAAAGAATGCCTTGCAGACATTCTTTTTTTGAGATAAAAATGATGTTTATTTTAAAATCCACATCACTCCGTTTATGTCGTCGTTGTTGCCATATTGACTGATGGCTTGTTTGTAATTCTCAGTATTTGCAGTTTGTTCACTACCGAAATACTGAAAACGCATAGGGATTCTTTGGCTATTTCCGGTACCTGGGCCAGTTCCAAAAGTCGGAATACCTGTACGACGATAGGTAAAGTACGATTCGTATCCACCATGACGGAACATAGCCAGGTATTTTTGTTCCAGAATTTGTGTAAGTCCTGATGTATTGTTTCCGGAATATTTAACTGTTGATTGATTATAGTAAGTGTTCCAGTCAACCGGTATTGAATATGTGTTGTACGAATCGGTTTCAGAACCGGAAATACTTGCTCCCTGTTTAAAGAAATGTACTGTAAGGTTTCCGCTTTCCGGTATTGAGTAAAATTTCATCGAAGCTTTAATACCGGCAATGTAGTAATCCTCTGCACCACCCAATGCAGCGCTTGTTATCCATCCACGGTTAATGGCTTCGGCAATATTGAAGCACATTTCCTGAAAACTGATTTCGAGTGATGGTTCGGCGGTATACGTACGATAATATCTATAACGATTGATAAGTGAGTATTGGCCTGATGTGTTTTTGTTGTACATAATACCCAAATCTTCACCGGCATTTGCCCCTTTAAAGGCATCAAAACTGGTGGCAGGTGTTGTAGCCGTAACAAGAGCTTTGGCAGGCTCACTTGTAACGAAAACGCGTGGATCCTGTAAGCGGGTTAACAAACCAACATAGGTATCGCAGCAGTTGTAACGTAAAGCATCGTACCCGAAATTTCCCGGATTATTCGGATAGTTGTTTGTCGGGTAAATGTATTGAAACTTCATATCGTCGGCCTCGCTGGTCATTACCGGATATTTTGCAGGGTTCGATACAATATCGCTGAATTGTTTTTTGATATTCAGGTCAGTGTCATCGATACGTTTACTCAGGTGAATTAGTAGGCGTAAGCGGAAGGTATTAACAGCTTTTTGCCACTTTGCCAGATTATTCTCAAAATAAATATCGCCCTGAAGAACACCACCTGCTGTACTTGTTTGAAATGTGGCTAGTTCGGTGTTACACTCGTCAAGCCATGTAAAACATTGTTTGAAAACTTCTTTCTGAGTGTCGTATTTGGGTTTCAGGTTGTCGAGACCTAAGAGTGCTTCACTCATAGGAATATCGCCCATTTGCAAACTCATTTTGCTGAAGAAGAATGCACGGAGAAACTTTCCCATTGCCGAATAAACATTTTTTTCCGGTAAGCCAAGTGTTATTGCTTCTTCTTCCATTTTTACCACATTTTTCAGGGTGGTATAGTATTCATCACCTGCTCCAAAATCGTAGCGGTTGTTGCCATAATAATCGTAATTAATCAGATAGTACTGATTTCGGCGCTCGGCCATATTGTAGGGCGATTCGTGTAGGTTATACAAAATACGGTTCAGTAACAATGACGAAGGTACTGTATTGGGCACATTTGTGTTTTGTTTTAGCTGGTCAAAATCGCTGCACGATGAAAAGGCAAGCGTTACCAGCATAAAAACAAGTATGGATATATTTTTGATTTTCATATGATATTCTTTTTTTATCATTAATATAATTAATTAGAAAACAATGTTTACGTTTACACCAAAACGACGTGTGGTTGGTGTTTGAAGTCCTGTTGATGAGCCGGCTCCATTGTATTGATCCAAATCCACATCTTTAAATTGTTTATCGCCATATAAGTAAAGCAGGTTGCGTGCCACAAACGAAACGGATGCTTTTGATATACCGATAGGAGCTATCCATTTTGAAGGAAGGTGGTAGCCTATTACAAGCTCACGCAATTTAGCATATGTTTTACTCATCAGGTTTGCTTCGTCAAGGTTGTAGTATTTACTTACATAGTCCTGCACGCGTGTGGTTGTAGTATTTGGTACAAATGTGAGTTCGTCGAAGTTTGTTATGGCGCCTGTTGACGAATTGTATTTAATTGTTTTACCGTTCGAAATTACTACGCCATGTCCCACGTATGAACCTTTGTAAGTAGTAGAACCTGCATTCTGGTCGTCCAGGTCACGGGCTATACCAAACTCGCCCTGTACGGTAGCCAGGTTGCGACCTCCGCGCATGGTTTTATTGTGTATATAATCTACTATTACACCTCCTACATTGCCATCGAACTGAAGTGTTAGAAATATGTTATTGTATGTGAATTTATTGATAAAACTCCACTGAAAATCACCATTTAAATTTCCCAAATATTGTTTAACTGCTGTTCCGAGAGGTTTACCTGCCGTGTCGTGAATGATATTTCCTGATTGGTCGCGGTAAAAGGCTGAACCATAAAATTTGTCGGTTCTTTCACCTACCTTATAAAATGTATTGTAAGTGGTTTGACCCTCAGGTAATTCAGTGTAAACCTCTTTAAAAGTACTCCAGTTTACTGTCGTTTCCCAATCGAATTTTTTATTGTGTATCGGGCGAGTTGTCAATGATACTTCGGCTCCTGTTTTGCGAGTTGTCAGAGCATTAATATACATAGTTGTATAGCCGGTTGCTGACGAAATAGTATTGTTCAGTATTCGAGGACCATCTATGTATTGGAATGCTGTAACCGAAAGATCTACTCTGTTTTTGAATAACATCAAATCAAATCCTTCTTCATAGTTTACGCGTGTAAATGGCTCAATTTCAGGATCTGTCAGTGAGTTTGTGTAAGTGGCAGATGGTTGTGAATTGTAAATTTTTGATTGTGTGTACGACGAGTTTAATTCATAAGTTGGTCCACCATAAGGGCTTGAGTAGTTGTCGCCATAGCTTAAAGGATAGGTATAGATGTTGCTACCCGGTATTGTTCCAATTGTTTCGCTGGTAAGTACACCTTTAATCATGGCAAATGAGCCTCTGACTTTAAACGATGAAACAAATGATGGTAATTTGATGTAATCGGATACCATGGTAGCCATAGAAATGCTCGGATAGAAGTAAGTGTCGTTATCGCTTAAAATGGCTGTTGATTTATCGATACGGGCTGTACCGGAAAGGGTGGCGTATTTTCCTAAATCGATATCCAACGATGCGTATGCGCTTAACACTCTCATTCCTGCATCGAAACTGTTTGCTATGAGTGGGTTGCGGGAGTTTGACAGACTGTATACGCCCGGAACATTCAGGTAGTCGGTAGATGAATAATTGGAATTATAGCTTAACTGACGGATATTACCTCCCACTAAGCCTGATAGCTGAATAGCATCGCCCACCATATAATTGTAGTTCAATTGCAGGTCGGTATTGCTGTCGAACAGGTTACGGTGGTCTTCACGATAATCACCCAGGTTTTGTTCACGTCCGTAAGGATGTGCCCATACAGGCATTTTTTCGGTGCGAAGCAAGCTATATGTGGAAGCTTGTGTACGCAGGCTTAAGTTCAGATTGTCGTTTATCACATAATTAGCCGATACGTAACCGTTAATGTCGGTTTTTTTATGACCTCTTAGCCAATAGTTTACAATGCCCCAGGGGTTGTGGTAGCGTTGGTATTCTGCAAAAATGGGTTGGATGCCTGCTTTCCCATCCTGCCATATTCCTTTTATTTTAGGGTCGTTTACGCCCCAGTCGGCACCTGTCCAAATAGCTACGTTGTAAATTAAACTGTTTGGGCCATAGTTTACGTCCGGAACATTTTCGGAATACTGGTAGTTGAAGTTAATGTTCGCATCTACTGTGAGGCGTTTAGAAACATTGTAAGATGCCATCATACTCAGGTTGGTAATGTTCAGATCGGTATTGGGGATGATACTTTTCTGGTATGAGTGTGACATGGAAGTGCGGAACGAGTAGTCTTCACCGGATTTGGTTATTGATAAACTATTGGTTGTTTGAAATCCTGTACGAAGAAAATTGCCAAGATTGTTTTTGCCCCTTGCAACCCATGGTGTTGGTTTGATATTTCCGGTCCAGGTGTATCCACCCGGAAATGTGGTAGTGTAGGTTTGGTTAGGTGTATATTCGCCATCGTACTGTGGTATAAGTTGACCTCTGAATTTAGGACCCCACACATCGTAGTCATTATCGTTTAATCCACCTCCTTTGCCATCGGCAAAAGCATAGAGTTGATTAGCACCGGGACCATACTCATCCTGTAAGCGCGGGAATGCCAAAAATCCTTTGTCGAATACGTTAGATGAGTTAAATTCTATTGTCAAATCTTTTTTTCCTTTGGTTCCTTTTTTTGTGGTAATAAGTAAAGCGCCAAATTGTGCGCGGCTACCGTAAAGAGCCGCAGCTGTGGGGCCTTTTAATACACTGTATGATTCAATATCGTCAGGGCTTATATTCCATGTATCAGAGCTGATAGGCACACCATCTATCACGTAAAGCGTAAGCTCGTTGCCACGTAACAATACATTAGGTTTACGTAGCATTTCTGAACTTGCACCCACCGAAAGACCGGCAACTTTTCCTGTTAAACCGGAGATAGGGTTCGGGTCGCGAGCCTTTACAAGGTCTTTTCCTTCAACCTCTTTTACGGAATAACCAATAGTTGATACTTTTTTCTCGATACCCAAAGCTGTAACTACTACCTCTTTGATGTTCTCAGTTGCTTCTTCGAGGGTAACATTCATTTGAACCTGTGTAACCGTTACACTTTTGCTGTTAAAACCTACGTACGAAAAAACGATTATTTCGCCGTTTGATGCCTGTAGGTTGAATTGTCCGTTTACATCCGAAATAGTACCGGCTGAGCGCCCTTTTACTGTAATGTTTACTCCGGGGAGTCCTTCGCCATCTGTTCCTGATACTTTACCACGAACAGTCATTTTTTGAGCAAATGCAATGGTGCCTATTACAAGCATTGCAAGTACAAGAGAAATTTTCTTGATTTTTGACATGATAGTTTTTAATTAGTTGTGTATTTGTTTGCTGAATTTTCTGATATGGCAATCCCAATATTGTTGCTAAATCTGCCTTTCAGTTAGCTACAATACAATATTGGGGGAGGAAGTGTTAGTGAAAAACTACTTGTTTAATTCTACTTCGTTAACGAAGATTTTAAGTAGTTTTGATGGGTTTCCGTTTACGGAATTAATTCGGGTTTCGAGTTTTTCAGTATCCTCGCCGACGATGTTCAATGCTACATCCAATACTTTATTGTAATCAGAGCAAGCATCTTCGCCTGAGATTTCACCTTCGCGGAGGGCTTCTTTCAGGTATTTTTCAATTTTTTTTACTGAAAAATAAATGTCGGGTTTTCTGAAAATGGTTTTTGTAGCCGATGTGCCAGGTGCAACAGCTTCTTTGTAGCTGTAGAGTTTTTTGAGTAAAAACATTTTTTTTGCAACATAATCGCCCAAAAAGTGCTTGCCAGCATCGCTGGGGTCTATTTCATTGATATACATGCTTTGATCCAGGGCCATGAACCGAAAATAGACACCATTGCTACTGGCTGATGAAGAGGTGGGTGATTCGTCATTGCGAGTAATATTATCGGCCACGTAGCTTTGCTGTGCCGATGTCAAAGCTATAAAGCAGAAGAGTAAAAATGAGAGTATAAATGTCTTTTTCATTTTTCTGAATGATTTACAATTTTTATATACCTGTTGATTCGAAAAATGTCTTCTTAGTGACAATACAAAAGTATATTGTATATATTACTAAGCAGTTAACAGCACTTTATATTCTTATTAAGAAGCTGTTATATTATTAAAATGTGTTTACATATACGAAACTTCTGGTATTGCACTACCAAAATTTGATTTTGTTGACAGAATATAAAAGTTTTTCAATGTCTTCCGGGTATATTTCGCCAATATTACCAATTCTAAATGTGTCATTTTGAGCTACTTTGCCTGGGTATATTATAAATCCTTCAGATTTTAGAAGATTGTAGAATTCTAAAAAGTTGTATTTATCGCTTTGTGGTGAAAGAAACGAAGTGATAATTGGCGATTGTAAAGAATCAAACAGAAGAGTGCTAAAGCCCATTTCACGCATACCTTTTACCAGTAATTGTTGATTTAAACGGTAGCGTTGGTTGCGGGCCGCAATTCCTCCTTCGTTTTCAAGTTCGGTTAATGCCTGCATAAATGCTCTTACCACGTGTGTGGGTGAAGTAAAACGCCATTTGCCTTTGCCTTCCTCCATTGTTTTCCATTGGTCGAACAAATCGAGCGAGTGTGAACGGGCCTGATTCTGGCATTTGCTTAACATTGAATGGCGGGCAATGACAAATCCAAAACCGGGAACTCCCTGTATGCATTTGTTGGCAGAACTGATAAGGAAATCAATACCCCATGTTTCCATGTCAATTTCGATTCCGCCAAAACTACTCATAGCATCTACTATGGTAATCACATTCATTTGATGAGCAGCCTGGGTTATTTGTTTCACAGGGTTTAAAATTCCTGTAGTTGTTTCGCAATGCACAATGGCTAAGTGAGTAATGTCGTTGTTGTCGGCTAACAGATTTTTTATTTCGGAAAGTGATGGTGATTCAGTTTCGGGTATTATGTATGGAATGTGTTTAATACGAAGCATTTGAGCAATACGTATCATACGCATGCCATATGCTCCGTTTGCAATTATCAGAACTTTTCCGGAGTCGGGAATTACGGTACCCAATGTAGCTTCAACCGAAAATGTACCACTGCCCTGCATAAGAACCGATGTGAATAATTGATTGTTAGAGGCAGCCATGCCGACAAGTTTTTGTCGGATGTTTTGTACTATATTCAAATTGTAATCATCGTCCCAGGTGCACCAGTCGCGCAACATGGTTTCTTTTACTGTTTTCGTTGTTGAAAGTGGC
>RRZU011086472.1_pt1 | contig 41026 bp, 40 predicted proteins | sample 2165561 | NCBI WGS metagenome assembly RRZU01 (sample SAMN10456909, study PRJNA506462) | wastewater metagenome | isolation source: wastewater sludge | place: USA: Moscow, Idaho | reverse complement strand
TCTCGCGCTCAAGGTCGCGGGCCATGATGCCCCAGACGGTGTGATCCTCGCCGACATCGCTCAGGCCCATGGAGTGGCTCAGCGTGGCCTGCGGGTCGACATCGACGACCAGCACCCGGTAGCCGTCCAGCGCGGCGGCATGGGCAAAGTGCAGGGCAACGGTGGATTTACCAGCCCCGCCCTTGAAGTTGGCGATGGCGGCGCGAAAGGCGCGCTTGCCCTCGGGGCGGGGGGGCATCAGCGACTTGCGGTTGATGCGCACGCGGCGGCGCAGCTCGTTCACCTCGTCAAGGCTGAACCAGCGCTGGCGGCCGTCCTCTTCGACTTCCCCGAGGGGAAGGTTCGGATCGGCGGCCAGCTTGCCGCGAAAGGTGGACTGGTTGATGCGAAAGATCAGTTCGGCGACCTCCCAGCTTGAAAAGCGCCGCAGCGTCTTTTCGTTCGAGGGGCTGAAGGTCTGCCGCCGGATCCAGCCCTGCATCTTCAGCGACTGCGCCTGCAGCCGCGCGAGGTCTTCATGCGTATACATGTCTTGCCTGTATCAGTTAGGACGCTGATTATTGTTTGATCCGCTTTTACGCCGGATTTGCTTTTTTGGCAAAAGCCAAATTCACTATGTCACGGAAAACGATGAAAACGCTGGATTTCCGGCGGATAGTTGCGAATCGGTCCAGGCGGGGCAGGGCAGGGCCGTCCCGCAGAGCCCGGCGCGATCATGGGACAGCATCGCGTCCGACAGCACCGGATCAGGGGACAAAACCGGCTGAAAGGGTGTCATCCAGACTGTCCCCCTATACCAATGATACCGATTTTATCCTTTGGTTTTCACGGCTTCCGGGCGCTCTCCGGCAAATTGCTTGACAGAATCGGAAAGCAGGACGCAAATACGGATAAGGCGGCGAAAAGCGTTTTAAAGCGCCCGGCAGGACGGCGAAGATCGTCCCCGCCATTGCAGCGACCCGGCACAGAACGGGCGCTGCCGAGCAGGCAATAAGGACCCCGGACATACCGGGGACAGGAGCGGTGATGCAGGTGACCCGGGCCGTCGGACGTGAGGCCGCGGCAAAGAAATACGACCTTTTGTCGGCGATGATGGCGCACGGGCTGGCCTCGGACAAGCATCGGCAGCGGCTGGTGCTGCGGCTGATGGCGCTGATTACCAGCCGCTACAACTGGCAGCGCGACGAGCTGAGCGTCGGCCAGCGCGAGATCGCGCGGCTGTGGTGTGTCGACGAACGCACCGTCAAGCGCGAGATGGCCCGCCTGCGCGCGCTTGGCTGGGTCGAGGTCAAGCAGCAGGGCACGCGCGGCCGCGTCTCGGTCCTGGGGTTGAACATCACGCGCATCATGCTGGACACACGCGCCGAATGGCCGAATATCGGCCCGGATTTCGTCGAAAGGGCAGGGGGCGCCGGCCAGCCCGGCGACGCGGGGCCGCCCGGCAATGTCGTGCCGCTGCGCCGGGCCGATGCCTTGCCCGCGACCGGCCTTTGGGGCGCGGCGCAGGCGCGGCTGCGGGCCGAGGACGCGGCGCTGTTCGACGCCTGGTTCGCGGGGCTGGCCGATGGCGGGATCAGCGGCGATTGCCTGGTGCTGGCCGCGCCGACGCGCTTTCACGCCAGCTACGTCCAGACCCACCTGATCGAGCGCCTGCGCATCGCGGTCCTGCGCAGCGATGCCGCCATCCGGCAGGTGCGGCTGATCGCGCCCTGACCGGCGGCGATGTTGTCGGTGATAACTTCCCGCTTGACAACGCGCCGGAATCGCCCGATCCAGATGATGTTTTCAGTGGAAACATAAACGATGCCGCCCCCGGACGACCGCCCCTATCACCACGGCGACCTGCGCCGCACCGTCATCGACACCGCCATCGCCATGCTGGACGAAAGGGCAGGGCCGCAATTCACCCTGCGCGAGGTCGCGCGCCGCGCCGGCGTCAGCCACGCCGCGCCCTACAAGCATTTCCCCGACAAGGCCGCGCTTCTGACCGAAATCGCGCTGATCGGCTTTGACCGGCTGCGCGACGCCCTGCGGGGCGCCAGCCTTGGCGCCAACGCCGATGCACTGGCGGCGCTGACCGCGATGGGCTGGGCCTATCTGACCTTTGGCCAGACCAATCCGGGCCTTTACCGGCTGATGTTCGGGGCCGAGCTGGGCGGCAATCCCGACCTGCATCTGTCGGACCGCGCGATGGGCGCCTTTGACGAGGTGATCGCTGTCCTTGAACGCGGGCAGGCCGAGGGGCTGATCCGGGCCCGCCCGGTGCGCGGACAGGCGGGGGCCTGCTGGGCGCAGTTGCACGGGCTGACGCTGCTGACGCTGGACGGGCTGCTGATCGCCGAAAAGGTCGGCGAATGCGCGATCACGGCGGCGCTGGCCGTGCTGGTCGAGGGGCTGGCCACGCGCGAGGGCTGATCGCGCAGGACCCTCGTTCCCGGCGGCAGGCGGGATCAGACCGACTGCGCGCAAGCGTGGCGGCGCAACCGACGCCCGCATCCGGCCAGACGAAAAGCGCCCCACCGTCCGGACCGAAAAGTAAGGGGCGGGCCATGCATGTGATGATCGTTGGCGCGGCCGGGAAGATCGGCCGCAAGCTGACCGCGCGGCTGGCCGAAGCCATCGTCCCGGACCTTTCGGCCCCCGGCGCGGCATCGGCGCTGGCGGCCCTGAAGCCCGACATGATCATTCACCTTGCCGCCATCGCCAAGACGCCCCTCCGCCGGCGTAAACCTGCCTTGGACCACACATGTTCAACAGTCTTTCCTTTTGTTGAACACGGGTGTATTCAACAATCATCAAGGTTGTTGAACATGCCCCAGCACCACAGCGCCATCGCCCATGCCGCCTATCACGACCTGACCCGCGCCCTGCGGGACGAGGCAGCCTCGGATCTGCGCGGCACCCCCACCCGCGTGCAGCGGGGCGACCGCGTCTATTGGTATGACAGCTACCGCGTCGGCAACGAGGTCCGTAAGCACTATATCGGCGAGGACACGCCCGAGCTTGCCGCCCGCATCGCCCGCCATGACCAGGACCGCGCCCCCGCCGAACAGCGCCGCCGCGACCGCGCGCGCCTTGTGCGGCTGCTGCGGGCCGAGGGGTATATGGGCCTTGACCCCTCGACCGGCAGCCTGATGGCGGCGCTGTCGGGGGCAGGCGTCTTTCGCCTTGGCGGCACCGTGGTCGGCACCCATGCCTTTCGCCTGTATGAGGGGGAACTGAACCTGCGCCTTGGCCTGAACCACGCCGCGCAGACCGACGATCTGGACATCGCCAGCTTCCACCGCCTGTCGTTGGCGCTGGAAGATGCCGCGGCACCTCCGGTGCAGCAGGTGCTGGCAGAGTTCTCGTTCGCGCCGGTGCCCAGCCTTGAACAGGGCCGGACGTGGCGCTGGCGGCAGACGGCGGGGAATGCGCTGGTCGAATTCCTGACCCCCGCCTTTGGCGACGAGGGGCTGCGCGACCTGCCGGCGCTTGGCGTGCAGGCGCAGGCGCTGCATTACCTCAACTATCTGATCGCCGAGCCGATCCCCGCCGCGATTCCCTATCGCAGCGGCGTGCTGGTGCAGATCCCCCGCCCCGAACGGTTCGCCATCCACAAGCTGATCGTCGCCGACCGCCGCCGCGACGGCGACCGGCTGAAATCGGCCAAGGACCGCGCGCAGGCCGAAACGCTGATCGCCGCGCTGGCCGGGGACCGCCCCGACGATCTGGCCGAGGCGCTGGAGGACGCTCGCGCCCGCGGCCCCCGCTGGCGCGAGCGCATCGATGCAAGCCTTGCGAAACTGCCCGCCAGCGCCGCGCTGCTGGCCGGGCTTTAGCCGCCGCGACCCTTCAGGCCCAGAAGCCGGGTGCTTTGCGCCTCGATCCAGCCCTGCGCGTGCGACATGAAGGCCATGTGCAGGCGCGTGCGCCCGGTCCCCTCGCTCATCAGCAGGCCAAGGTTCATCGGGCGCGGCTGGTCGCGGAACTGGCGCAGGGCGCCACAGCCCATTCATCACCCAGCTTATAACACCATGCAGTTTCCAGATGCTTATCTCTGGCCCGACGCGCCGCTATCTTCGGCGTCATCGGGCGCGGACATCGGTCTCGCCCCCTTCCGGGCAGGAGAGAGCCATGACCAAGACCCTGATCCTCGGCGCCAGCGGCCAGATCGCGCGCCATGTCATCGATGACCTTGCAGGCGACGACGCCCAGCAGATGACCCTGTTTCTGCGCAATGCCGCGAAACTGGGCGCGGCACCCGCCAATGCCCGCGTCATCCAGGGCGATGTGCTGGACGCCGCCGCCCTTGGCGCGGCCGTGCGGGGGCAGGATGTCGTCTATGCCAACCTGACCGGCGAGAACCTCGACGAACAGGCCGATGCGGTGATCGCCGCCATGCAGGCGCAGGGCGTTCGCCGGCTGGTCTTTGTGCTGTCGCTTGGCATCCATGACGAGGTGCCGGGCAAGTTCGGCGAATGGAACGACGCGACCATCGGCGAGGACCTGAAGCCCTTTCGCCGCGCCGCCGCCGCAATCGTGGCCTCGGGGCTGGATTACACCATTCTGCGCCCCGCATGGCTGACGGATGAGGACGAGGTGGAGTATGAAACCACCAGCCGCGACCAGCCCTTCCGTGGCACCGTCGTGTCGCGCAAAAGCGTGGCCGACCTGATCGCCCGCATCCTGCGCGACCCGGACCTGCATCGCGGCGCCGACCTTGGCGTGAACAAGCCGGGGACGGACGGCGACAAGCCCTATTTCATGTGACACCAGAGGTCATGTGACCCGATGCCCGCCCGGCCACCGGGCGGGCGACCGGCAAGACGACCGGCAGGGCGGGCGGGATCAGCCCCGCGCCGCCTCGGCGCTGGCGCGGGCGCCGGCAATGACGAATTGCGCATCCGTGGGGCCGACGATCAGCCGATAGCCGCCGGCGGCAAGCTGGCCCCAGCTTCGCCCCGGACCGGTGATCGTGCCCAGCATCTTGCCCGATGCGGCGACGGCCTGTTCGACGCGCTGGAAGGCGGCGTGCAGGGCAGGGGCCTCAAGCTGCTCCAGAAGCCCCATCGACCCCGCCAGATCGTTCGGCCCGATGAACACCATGTCGACGCCATCGACGGCGGCCAGCGCCTCGATCCCGGCCACGGCATCGGCATGTTCGCATTGCACGATCAGCAGCAATTCCTCGGCCGCGGCGTGCAGGGCATAGCCCGGAACCGATCCGAAGCCCGAGCCGCGCACCACCGGCGCCGCATAGCCGCGCCGGCCAAGCGGCGGATAGCGGCAGGCGGCCGCGATCCGGGCCGCCTCTTGCGCCGAATTCACCATCGGCACGATGATCGAGCGGAAGCCGCGGTCCAGCACCCGTTTCAGCAGCGCGTCCGAGCCTTCGGGCACGCGCAGGATCGCCTCGCCGCCGGCGGCCTCGACGGCGCGGGCCATGGCGACCCAGTCCTCGATATCGCCGATGCCGTGCTCGCCGTCGATGACGACGACCGGCCAGCCGTGGCGGACCATGATCTCGGCCACATCTGGGCTGCCAAGCCCCGCCCATGCCGCCCGGATGGTTTCACCGGCCGCCAGCCGGGCCTTCAGCGGGTTCATGGCGCGTCCTCCTGATGGGGGGTGTCGGTTTCGGGCAGCATATCAAAGACCTTGCCGGGGTTCAGCACGCCCTGCGGGTCCAGCGCCTGTTTCAGCCGCCGCATCAGCGCCAGCTCGCCCGCCGTCCGGCTAAGCGGCAGATAGGGCTTTTTCACCAGCCCGATGCCATGTTCGGCCGAGATGGTGCCGTCATAGCCCTTGACCGTGCGATAGACGATTTCGGAAATCTGCTTGCCGGGATGCAGCGCGGATCCCGGCACCAGCGCCACGATATGCATGTTGCCGTCGCCGATATGGCCGTAATACAGCGACAGGCAGCCCGGCAGCGCCGCCGTCAGCGCCGCCCGGCATTCGCGCGCGAAATCGTCCATCGCGCCCACCGGCAGGCCGATATCGAAGGCCGTATACTGCCCCAGGACCGAGGCCAGCTCGCCCGCCACATCGCGCACCCGCCAGAAGGCGGCGATATCGGCCATGCTTTGCGCGATGGCGGCATCCTCGATCAGGCCGGCCTCGAACTGCGCCTCAAGCCAGGTCTCGAAACGCGGCGCGTCCAGCGCGGCATCCATGCCCTGCATCTCGATCAGGACGTAATAGGCATGCTCGCCAGAGATCGGGCGGCGGACATTCGGGACGGTCACGGTGGCCTCGTGCCAGTAATCCGCCCACATGACCTCAAAGGCCGACAACATCGGCCCCAGCCCGCGCCGCGCCGCGGTCAGCAGCGCCACCACATCCTCATACCGCGCCAGCCCGCAAAGCGCGGCGCAGGTGCAGCCGGGCCTGGGAAACAGGCGCAGGACGGCGCGGGTGATCATGCCCAGCGTCCCCTCGGACCCCATGAAAAGCTGCTTCAGGTCATAGCCCGCGTTGTTCTTGATCATCTTGTTCAGGCCGGTGACCAGCGTGCCGTCGGGCAGGACATATTCCAGCCCCAGGACCATGTCGCGCGCCATGCCATAGCGGATGACGCGGTTGCCGCCGGCATTGGTGCCGATATTACCGCCGATCTGGCACGAGCCGCGCGCGCCCAGATCCAGCGGGACGAAGAAGCCCGCCTCATCCGCGGCGCGCTGGATCACCTCAAGGGGGGTGCCCGCGCGCACGGTCATCGTGGCCGATGCCGGGTCGATCTCCTCGATCCCGGCAAAGCGCTCGAACGAGATCGCGATCCAGCCCGGCAGCGGCTGCGCGCCGCCCGCAAGCCCGGTCATGCCGCCCTGCGGCACCACCGGCACGCCGTGGCGCGCGCAGATCGCCATGGCGTCGGCGAATCCCTGCGGGTCGTTCGGCCGCACGACGCCCGAGGGCGGCACGGGCGCCATGAAGCTGGCGTCATGGGTGTTGCGGGCCGGGACATCTGCGCCCTCAAGCCAGCCGGGGCCGGGGAAACGCCGGGCCAGTTCGGCCTTGCATGCGGCCATGTCGGAAGAAATCTGCGATCCACCCATCCGGGTCCATCCTGTCTGCGAAGAAAGCCCGGCACACCAGCGCGCCGGGCGGATTGGTCAGCCGGCGCCCCGGTCAGCCGAAGCCGGGGTCTCGTCGGCCTTTCTTTGAAAACGGCGCAATTCGTCGGTGGCGATGCGGCGGGTGCGGTCGATATGTTCGGCCAGCGTGGCGCGAAAGCCGTCCATGTCGCGGCGGCCAAGCTGGGCGGCGATCTCCTGATGCTCGCGAAAGCTGGCCTGCCGCAACGGGTCCGAGGGCGCGGTCAGCGCCGTGCGCAGGGTGGCGATGCGCGCCTCGGCCAGCGCATAGGCGTCGCAGACCAGCCGGTTGCCGCAGAACTCAAAGAACGCCATGTGAAAGGCGGTGTCGGCGCGGGCATAATCGGCGTGATCGCCGGCATCCTCGGCCCGCGTCATGCGCTGGCAGATCGCGTCCAGCCGGGCGACCAGCGCATCGGGGGCCTTGGCCATGGCCAGCACCGCCGCCTCGCGTTCCAGCATGACGCGGAATTCGCACAGGTCGGCGACCTCGGCCGCGCCGGGCAGAAAGACGAAGCTGCCGCGCTTGGGCAGGATCTCGACCAGACCGATGAATTTCAGCGCGTTCAGCGCATCGCGCACGGGTGAGCGGCTGACCCCGAACAGCGCCGTCAGCCGTTCCTCCGAGATGTTCTCGCCCATGGCGAACTGGCCGTCGACGATGGCATCGCGCAGCCCGTCGCGGACCTGATCGGCCACGCTTTTCGCCGGCGCTATCGGTGCGATTCGACGCATCTCGCCCTCCCCCTTGCGGGTTTCTTACATGTTACATGTTAGTCCGCGCAACGGAAATCGCGCCCCGCCTGCGCCCATTCAGCCCATTGACATCATAATTTCTGACAATAATGCTCTGGCATCTTTTGCGGACGGGTCCGGCGGTGCCGGCACCCCCGTCCGCATCATCCGATCCACGAGGCCACGCCATGAAACCGACCCTGATTTCCCTGCTTCTGACCGGCACGCTGCTGGCCGGCCCGGCGCTGGCCGTGGACAAGGCCGAGGTCGTCAAGACCTATGCCGACATCGCCGCCGCCGCCTTCGGCGACAGCGCCACCACCGCGCAGGCGCTGCAAACGGCGGTGGCGGCGCTGGTCGCGCAGCCCTCGGACGACACGCTGGCGGCCGCGCGCGCGGCATGGCGCGCCGCCCGCGTGCCCTATCTGCAAACCGAGGTCTTTCGTTTCGGCAACCCGGTCGTCGATGACTGGGAAGGCCGCGTCAATTCGTGGCCGCTGGACGAGGGGCTGATCGATTACGTCGATGCCAATGCCTATGGCGGCCCGTCCGAGGAAAACCCGCTGTCGACCCTGAACGTCATCGCCACGCCGAAATTCAGGATCGGCGCGACCGAGGTCGACGCCACCACCATCACCGCCGACACCATCCGCAGCCTGCACGAGGCCGACGGGATCGAGGCCAACGTCGCCTCGGGCTATCACGCCGTCGAGTTCCTGCTGTGGGGTCAGGATCTGAACGGCACCGGGCCGGGGGCGGGGGCGCGGCCCTATACCGACTTCGTGCAGGGCGCGGGCTGCACCGGCGGCAATTGCGACCGCCGCGCCGCCTATCTGACCGCCGCGACCGACCTGCTGGTACGCGACCTGCAGGAGATGGCCGGCAACTGGGCCGAGGGCGGGGCGGCGCGCGCCGCCGTCGTCACCGACCCCGCCAAGGGCGTGCGCACCATGCTGATCGGCATGGGCAGCCTGTCCTATGGCGAACTGGCGGGCGAGCGGATGAAGCTGGGCCTGATGCTGAACGACCCCGAAGAGGAACAGGACTGCTTCTCGGACAATACCCAGAACAGCCACTATTATGACGGTCTGGGCATCCGCAACGTCTATCTGGGCAGCTATGCCCGGCCCGATGGCAAGGTCGTCTCGGGGCCGTCGCTGTCGGAACTGGTCGCCTCGGGCGACCCGGCGGTGAATACGCAACTGACCGCCGAACTGGATGACAGCGTGGCCAAGCTTGGGGCGCTGAAACAGGCGGCGGATGGCGGCTTTGCCTATGACCAGATGCTGGCGCCGGGCGACAAGCGGGGCGAAAAGCTGATCATGGATGCGGTCGATGCGCTGGTGACGCAGACCGCCTCGATCCAGCGCGCGGTTGCCGTGGTCGATGGCTCGAAGGTGGAATTCGAGGGCTCGGATTCGCTGGATAATCCCGACGCGGTCTTCCAGTAAGCCGCGCGCAGGCGGCCCCTTTGCGGGGGCCGCGCCTTAACCCAGCGCGACCAGATGGTTGTCCCATGCCAGCTCGTGGCGCTGCATCGGCTCCAGCCCGGCGGGGCCAATGCGGCTGATGGCGCCGGTTCCGTCCGTGACCATCAGCCCATCCCCCAACGGCGCCACGCCCGAGGCATCGCTGCGCCGGATCGTCTGCACGAATGTCCCCGCGCCGTCAAAGACCTGCACCACCCCCCCGGGCGGAGAGGTCAGCGCGATCTGCCCGCCATTCCACGCGATCGACCCGGCATAGCCCTTCATCGCCCAGGCCTCGGCATCCGGGGCCGGGCACATCTGCACCGGCTCGCCACGCCTGAACAGCGCCAGAAGCGGCACCGGCTCACTGGGGTCGCCCTCCCATTGCATGGCGCAGGCGACGCGGCCATCCGGCCCCAGCGCCAGATGCCGGGTCGATAGCTGGTGCAGGTCGGGATGCAGGGTGACGCGGTCCAGCTCGGCCCCCTCGGGCGACAGATAGCACAGGTTCGGCTGCATCGTGTCGATGTTCAGCTTGCGCCGGTCGCCGGGATCGGTCTGGATGCCGCCATTGGCGATGACCAGCGTGCCATCGGCCATCCGGCGCAATTCATGCGGGCCAAGGCCGTTCGTCGGCCATTCACTGACGCGCCGATAGCCCCCGGCGGCGTCCCAGACGCCCAGCCGCCCCTCGCTGGTCTCGGCCACCACCTCAGAGGTGTAAAGCCGCGCGCCGTCAGCCGAAAACGCGCCATGGCCGTTGAACTGCCGCCCCTCGGGCGGGGTCAGGCGATGGGCGATGCCGCCTTGCGCGCAGTCGATGACCAGCGCGAAGGTGCCGGGGCGGCGGGCAAAGGCCACCGCCTCGGGGCGGATGGGATGGGCGGCGGCGGCATGGCCGCGCGCGGGCAAAGGCAGGGTAAAGACGATCTGTCCGTCCCTGCCGATCCCGCACAGAACGAAGCCCTGACCCTGTTTCGCCGCCGCCAGAAAGGCGGGGCTGCCGGCATCGGCCCAGGTCAGGCGCGGCACCGCCAGCGCGGCGGCAAAAGTCGCAAGGAAACCGCGTCGCGTCGCCATCTCAGTCCCCGTCGGCCGAGTTGAAGCCCACCGTCACCCCCAGCGCATCCCCGGCCTCAAGCCCGGCGCTGTCGCGGGCGGCCTGCACAAGGCCCAGCAGCGCCTCGGCGCGGACATGGCCCTGCGGCTGGGCGAAGCCCGCGAAATCCGGGTCGTCCAGCGCCCGCGCCGCCGTCAGCGCCCGTTCGACATCGGCGCGCGTCTCGGGCAGGGGGCCGGCCAGCACCTCGGCGAATGACAGCAGCGATTGCAGCGACAGTTCCACATTGCGCTGCGACCGCCCCGAGGCCCGCGCCTCGGCCCGTTCCGGGCGCGGCCGGTCGAAGGTGCCCAGGGGGCGGCCCAGCCGCTGGTCGGCGGTGAATTCAAAGCCGGTCATCATCTGCGTGAACAGCGCCTGCCGCGCCTCGGTCTCGGTCAGATAGGTGGTGTTGCCGGGCTGGCCGGCGCTGGTCAGGGTGGCGGCAAACCCGTCGCGCCAGCCCTGATCGATCTCGGCCGCCATGCGCGCCAGATCGGCGGCGGTGGCGCGGGTCAGCGCGCAGGGGTAATCGCCGCTCAGCGGTTGCGCCGGGTAAAGCAGCCGCTCCAGCCCGAACAGGCCCCGCAGCGCGACCGAGCGTTCGGCGAAACCGGCGGGGTCGTTCACCACCGGGTCCTGCGCCTGCAACATCTGGCGCTGCTGTTTGGCGCCGATGCCCTTGGGGTCGGGCCAAAAGGCGATGGCCAGCGCGCGGCCCTGCTCTTCGCCGGGGCCAAGCCGCAGAAAGCTGACCGGCAGCCAGGCGTCGAAGGCCGCATTCCACAGCGGGCGCAGTTCGTCGGGCGCGCAGGTCCGCGCCGCCGCATCCGACAGCGCCTGCGTCGCCGTGCGAAACGCGGCAAGGCCGGGCAGGATGCGGTCGTTCACCACCTGCGCCACATCGGCATGGACGGGCGCGGCCATCATCAGCAGCGCGGCGATGGCAAAGTTCTTCAGACCCATCAAAGGCTTCCCAGGAATTCAAGAATGGCGTCGCGGTCGGCCCTGGTCATGCCGGCAAAGCTGTCGCGGGCGGCCTGCGCCTCGCCGCCATGCCACAGGATCGCCTCGGTCAGGTTGCGGGCGCGGCCGTCATGCAGGAACTCGGTCCGGCCCGAGACGGTTCCGGTCAGCCCGATCCCCCACAAGGGCGCCGTGCGCCATTCGCTGCCCGAGGCGCGCCCTTCGGGGCGGTTGTCGGCCAGCCCCGGCCCAAGGTCGTGCAGCAGCAGGTCCGAATAGGGCCAGATCAACTGAAAGCTTTGCTCGGGCTGGTCCTTCAGCCGGTTGGTGACGAATTTCGGGACGTGGCAGGCGGGGCAGCCGGCCTGATAGAACAGCGCCTTGCCGCGCAGGACCACCGGATCGTCGATGCGGCGGCGTTCCGGCACGGCAAGGTTGCGCGAATAGAAGGTCACCAGATCAAGGCTTTTCGCATCCACCTCAAGCCCGTCGCGGGTGTCGGGTTCCTGCCCGACGGGGGCGGCGCGGCAATCGGTCTGCGCCATGCTGCATTCGCCATGGGGGTCGGGCTTCACCGGCGTCGACAGGCCCATATCGCCGGAAAACGCCCCGGCGGACTGTTCCCTGATCGTCGGCGCGCCGCCCTTCAGGCCAAAGCGGCCCAGCATCGGCACGCCGAATTCGGCCGAGGGCACGATGCTGGCGCGTCCCGAAATGCCGTCGCCATTGGCGTCGTCGGGGTCGGCATTGGCAAGGATGTCGGCGGCGGGGATCGCCTCAAGCAGGCCCAGCCCGATCATCTGCGGCGCGACGCGCGGCGACAGCATCAGGTCGGCGCGCGGCGGCCCGTAACCCGGATCGGCCAGCGCATATGTGGGCTTGCGCAGCGTCGCCACGCTGCCATCGCCCAGCGTCACCGGCTGGTCCTGATAGGCGATCGCCATCCGCCCCTCGGGCGGCAGGCCGTTGGCGGCGAAATCCTGCAACTGGCCGCCATAGGTCGGGTCGGGCTGGGTCGCCAGCCATTCCTCGATATCGCCCGGCGGCTCGCCCCCGGGGATCGACAGCCGCAGGAACATCGACACCGCCGAGCCGCCCTCGTCCGGGACGCGGCCGCGCCCGTCCTTCAGGTGGCAGTCCTGACAGCCGCGCGCATTGTACAACGGCCCCAGCCCGTCCGAGGCCCGGGTCGAGGACGGCGCCGCCACCCAGGTCTTGCGGAACAGCCCGTTGCCCAGCTTGAAGTCCCTCTCGCGCGCAAAGGGCAGCTTGGCCGAGGGCAGCGAGAGCGCATCCGCCGTGTCGCGCGCCCGCACGGTCGCGGCACCGCCGGGCTTGGCCTCGTATTTCTCGGGGGTGGCGAAATCGGTGGCCGGGGCGGTCACCGCCTTGATCCGCGCCTGTTCCTTGGCCGTGCGGGGCACGACCGGCAGGTGGCGGTCGTCAAGGGTCTGGGCGATTGCGGGCGGGGCAAGGGCGGCGGTCAGGGTCAGGCTGGCGGCAAGCGCGCCAAGGGCAGATCGGAGCATCATCACAGATCCGGAGCTATTTCCTGACTTTACTACTCTGGATTTATGGCGCTGCCAAGCGGGGACGGCTGGGACAGTTTGCCCCAGCCTAGCCGGTGGCGCGGCGGGTCAGGTGGACGCGGCGCAGAAAGGCCAGGATGAACATGCCCGTCAGCACAAGGATGATCGTCGGCGCCGGCGCGCTGTCCAGCCAATAGCTCAGGTAAACGCCCGCCAGCATCCCCGACAGGCAGACCCCGACCGCGACCGCCAGCATCCGCCCGAAGCTGCGCACCAGCAGAAAGGCGGTGGCCCCCGGCGCGATCAGCAGCCCCACGGCAAGGATCAGCCCGGTGGCGGTCAGCGTGGCGACGATGGTCAGCGACAGCGCCGTCAGCAGCCCGTAGTGCAGCAGGCCGACCCGCAGCCCCGAGGCCCGCGCCTGCGCCGGATCGAAGGCTTGCAGCATCAGGTCCTTCCACCCGACCAGCAGGCCCCCCGATACCGCGACCGAGATCAGCCCGGCGGTCCACAGGTCCTTCGCCTGCACCCCCAGCATATTGCCGAACAGCACATGGTCCAGATGGATGTCCGAGGTGATCGAGGCATAAAGCACGATCCCCAGCCCGAACATGCCGGCGAAGACGACGCCCATGACGGTGTCCTGCTTCACCCGGCTGTTCTGCGCCAGATAGCCGGTCGCCAGCGTCGTCAGCATTCCCGCGCCAAAGGCGCCAAGGATCAGCGGAAAGCCCATGATATAGGCCAGCACGATCCCCGGCAGCACCGCATGGCTGACCGCGTCGCCCATCAGCGCCCAGCCCCGCAGCACCAGAAAGCACGACAACAGCGCCGTCGGCACCGCCACGATGGCGGCGATCAGAAAGGCCTTCAGCATGAAGGTGAAATAAAACGGCTCCAGCAGGATCATGGCGCGCCCCCCGCCGCCAGCGCCGCCGCGGCCTTGCGGCGCGCGGCCAGAAGCCCGTGCTTGGGCGCCCAGACAAAGGCCATCAGGAAGATCAGCGTCTGCAGGCAGACGATGATGCCGCCGGTCGCGCCGTCAAGGAAATAGCTCAGATAGGCGCCGACGAAACTGGTGGTGCTGCCGATGGCGACCGAGGTCGCGATCAGCCGCGGAAAGCGGTCGCACAGCAGATAGGCCGTCGCCCCCGGCGTGACGACCACGGCGATGACCAGAAACGCGCCGACGGTCTGCATGGCCGCGACCACGCAGGCCGACAGCAGCACGAAGAACACCCCCTTCAGCAGCCCCGGCCGCAGCCCCACCGACCGCGCATGGCTTTCGTCGAAAAAGACCACCATCAGGTCCTTCCACTTGGCCAGCAGCACCGCCAGCGACACGAAGCCGATGATCAGCAGTTGCAGCGTGTCGGCGGGCGTGATCGCCAGGATATTGCCCATGGTGATGGTCTGGACCGAAATCGCCATCGGATTGACCGAGACCATGAACAGCCCCAGCCCGAAAAACGCCGAAAAGATCAGCCCGATCACCACGTCCGCCTTGAGCCCCGAACGGTCGGACAGAAACAGCATCGCCGCCGCCGCCAGCCCGCCCGAAAAGAACGCCCCCAGCGCGAACGGCATCCCCAGCATATAGGCGCCGGCGACGCCCGGCACGACCGAATGGGACAGCGCGTCCCCGATCAGCGACCAGCCCTTCAGCATCAGATAGGCCGACAGGAACGCGCAGACGCCCCCCACCAGCGCCGAGACCCACATCGCGCTGGTCATGTAGTGATAGTTGAAGGGCTCCAGCAGCACGCTCATTCCCGGCGCTCCGTGGTCTGGGTGCGGTCGCCGTATTGCACCAGCGGGCGCTCGTCGTCGCTCAGGATGGTAATGTGGCGCGGGTCATCGTCGTCATGCAGCGCGTCGCCCCCCAGCGTGATGTGGCGCAAGACGCCGCCGAAGGCCGCCTCAAGGTTGTCGCGGGTGAAGGTGGTCTCGGTCGGGCCGTAAGCCAGCACCGTGCCCCGGACCAGCACCACCCGGTCGCAGAACTCGGGGACCGAGCCAAGGTTGTGGGTCGAGACCAGCATCACCCGCCCCTCGGCGCGCAATTCGCCCAGCAGGGTGACGATCTGTTCCTCGGTCTTGACATCGACGCCGGTAAAGGGCTCGTCCAGCAGGATCACGCGCCCGTCCTGCGCCAGCGCACGGGCCAGAAAGACCCGCTTTTTCTGGCCGCCCGACAGCTCGCCGATCTGGCGATGGCGATAGTCCTGCATATTGACCCGCGTCAGCGCCACATCGACCGCACGCCGGTCCGCGGCCGAGGGCCGGCGCAGGAACCCCATATGGCCATAGCGCCCCATCATCACCACGTCCTCGACCAGCACCGGGAACGACCAGTCCACCTCCTCGGATTGCGGGACATAGGCGACAAGGCTCTGGCGCAGCGCCTCGCGCACGGGCAGGCCCAGCAGCCTGATCTCGCCCGAGGCCAGCGGCACGAAACCCATGATCGCCTTGAACAGCGTCGATTTCCCGGCGCCGTTGACGCCGACCAGCGCCGTGACCGTGCCGCGCGGGATCTGGAAGCTGGCGCGGCTTAGCGCCGTCAGCCCGTTGCGATAGGTCACGGTCACGTCGCGGGCCAGGATCCCGCCGGCCGGGTCGGTCTCGATGCCGGGATCAAGCGTGATGGTGCTGTCCTGCCTCATCCTGTCGTCTTTCTGCCGCGATGCGGCTGTCGGTTGTCATGCGTCATGGGTCATGCGTCATTCCGGGGCCAGCGGCTTTGCGCCGCGCAGCCCGTCGGCGACGGTCTGCGTCGTCACCCGCAACAGCTCCAGATAGCTGGGTACCGGGCCGCCGGGCGGCGACAGGCTGTCGACGTAAAGCACACCGCCATAGCTTGCGCCGGTCTCGCGCGCGACCTGCTGGGCCGGCGCCTGATTGACGGTGCTTTCGCAAAACACCACCGGGATGCGGTCGGCGCGCACGCCGTCGATGACCTTGCGCACCTGTTTCGGCGTGCCCATCTGGTCGGCGTTGATCGGCCACAGATACAGCTCGCGCAGGCCCAGATCGCGCGCCAGATAGCTGAAGGCCCCCTCGCAACTGACGAGCCAGCGCTGCGCCTCGGGCACGGCGGCGATCTCGGCCCGCAGGGGGTCAAGGGCCGCGTGCAGCCGGTCCTTGTAGGCCGCCGCATTCGCCGCATAGGTGGCGGCATTGGCGGGGTCGCGTTTGGCCAGCGCCTTTTCGATATTGTCGACATAGATCATGGCGTTATCGACCCCCATCCAGGCATGGGGGTTGGGCTTGCCCTGATAGTTCCCGCCCGCGATCTCGATCGGCGCGATCCCGTCGCTGAGCGTGGCCGAGGGCACGTCGCCAAGGTTTTGCAGGAACTGCTCGAACCAGCGTTCAAGGTTGAAGCCGTTGCGCAGAATCAGGTCGGCGCCCTGCGCCTTGGCGATGTCGCGCGGCGTCGGCTGATAGCCGTGGATCTCGGCCCCCGGCTTGGTGATCGAGACCACATCCGCCGTGTCCCCGGCCACCTGCCGCGCCATGTCGGCCAGAACGGTGAAGGTGGTCACCACCTTCAGGCGGCGGGCTTCGGCATCCGCCGCCCCGGCCGCCAGTGCTGTCGCCGTCAGCGCAATCGCCGCCACCGTCATCGCCCGCACCGTCATCGTCAGCCCCGCCTTTGCCCGCACCACCTTTGCCCGCCCCGCCTTTGCCCGCGCAGTCACCCGTGCCATTGCCGCCCCTACCCGCGCTGATATCCCCGCATGTAAATGCAACTCAATCGCAACTGTCAAGCGGGCGCCTTGGTTCCATGCCTCACGTCCGCGGCATCGCGCGCGCCGTCAACGCAAGGCCTAGCCCCATAAACTTCGGTTTAAGCCTGCGTTTCTCAGCCTTGGGGCGAATGGCGCGACCGCCGCCACCGGTGCTTGGCTGATCCCCGGGCCGGTCGTCCCGGCACGCCAACCCACCCAAGATGGAGACGCAGATGCGCAAACACATCCCCCTGGCCGCCGCGCTGATCTTTGCCGGCGCGTCCTTCGCGAATGCCCAGACGACCGAGGCCCAGATCACCGAGCAACTGACCAAGCAGGGCTTCCACAGCATCGAGTTCAGCAGCAAGGACGGCCAGCTCAAGGTCGAGGCCCTGCGCGGCGGCAACGAGCTTGAGATGACCTATGACCTTGCCACCGGCAATGTCCTCAGCCAGGAAATGGGCCCGCACGAACCCGACCGCCCCGACGCCACCGACCCCGAACATCACGGCTCGACCGCCGGCAGCGATGACAGCGACTCGGGCAGCGGCGCGACCGATGACAGCAGCGACGATTCGACCGACGATCACGGCGGCACCGCCGGCAGCGACGATTCCAGCGACGATCACGGTTCGACCGCCGGCGGCGACGACGACAGCCATGACGGCGCCAGCAGCGACGACAGTTCGGACGACGGCCACGATGGCGCCAGCGGCAACGACGGCTCGGACGACAGTCACGATGGTGCCAGCGGCAGCGACGATTCCGGCGACCATTCGGGCAGCGACGACAGCGGCGACGATGGCGGCGACGACAGCTCGGATGGCGATCACGGCAGCAGCAGCAAGGATTGATGCAAGATGCGTCGCCGCATCTGACAGTCCCCCCGGACCCATGATATGATGCGGACCGCATCGCGCGTTGGAGGTCGCATGAGCCTGCGCCTGAACCTGAATGCCAGGCTTCTGACCCTGGCGCTTTGCCTGACGGGCGCGGCAGTTCATGCCGCGCCCGACTATGCCCGTCAGGTCGTCCAGCAACTGAGCCGCCAGGGCTATGACCAGATCGAGGTCCGCCGCAGCCTGCTGGGCAAGATGATCGTGACCGGCTCGCGCCCCGGGCAAGAACGCGAGGTCGTCATCGACCCGCGCAGCGGCGAACTGCTGCGCGACCTCGTGCGCCCCGGCCCGGGCGCCCCCGCCAAACCCGTGCACACCTCGGACGGCCATGACGGCCAGTCCGGCAGCAGCGGCGGCAGCAGTAGCGGGGGCAGCGGCAGCGGTAGTGGCAGCGGGGGCGGCGGCAATGGCCACAGCAGCGGAGGCGATGACGGCGGTTCCGACGACGGCTCCGACGACGGCAAGGGTAGCGACAGCGACAGCGGCAGTGACTCCGGCGGTGACACCGGCAGCGACAGCGGCAGTGACTCCGGCGACAGCGGCAGTGACTCCGGCGACAGCGGAAGCGACTCCGGCGACAGCGGAAGCGACTCGGGAAGCGATAGCGGAAGCGACTCTGGCGACTCCGGCGATAGCGGCGACTCGGGGGATTCTGGCGACTCGGGCGATTCCGGTGACAGCGGCAAGGGTGACGACTGATGCCGCAAAGGGTTGCGTCATGCTGAGATCCGCCCCCATCATCGCCGTCCTCGCGCTTCAGGCGGTCTGCGCGCTTTACCTGATGTCGGACATCATCGCCTCGGTGCTGGGCATCGACTACACGCCGCCGGCCTGGCAATTCGTCGAATACCTTCAGATCGGCGCCTCGGTCGGGCTGATCGCCGGGCTGGTCCTTGGCGCGCGGCTTCTGTCGCTGACCATCCGCCAGCACCGCCTGGCCGAGGACAAGCTGCGCCGCGCCTCGACCGCCTTCATGGACCTTGTCCAGCAACGCTTCGCCGAATGGTCGCTGTCGCCTGCCGAACGCGACGTGGCGCTGTTCGCCATCAAGGGCATGTCCGTGGCCGAGATCGCCGCCCTGCGCGGCACCTCGGAAGGCACGGTCAAGGCACAGACGGCGGCAGTCTATCGCAAGGCCGGCGTCGCCAGCCGCCCGCAACTGCTGAGCCTGTTCATCGAGGACCTGTTCGACCCCGCCCCCCCAACCGCATCCCCCCGCAGCCTGGCCAGCCCCCCCGCAACCGGGGCCGACATCCCCGCCGACCGCTAGGCGCACCGTTTCGCTTTGGGATGACCCGGCATTGGCGTATAACCAGGGAACCCGCCGGTTTTACCTGTTCATCCGAGGTTCCCAGTGCCGCGCTTCCGCCCCATCCCGCCCGCCCTTGCCCTTGCCGCCGCGCTTTCGGCCTGCGGGCAGGTCGATTATCAGAATGTCGACGCCGGCACCTTCAGCGGCAACCTTCTGGTCATGTGGCTGGGCGAGGGCAGCAGCTCCGCCGGCGACGGCAAGTTCCTGTTCGTCCCGAACACGAACGACCCGCTGACCTTCACCTGGACCGACGGCAAGGGCCGGGAACGCAGCATCCGGCCGCAGATGATGTATACCGACGGCGGCTCGATCCCCAAGATCGGCCAGGTCTTCAACGGCTTCGGCCCCTGGGGTTATGCCCCCGCCTATATGGTCCATGACTGGCTTTACGTCGCGCGCCATTGCAATGTCGACCAGACCCCGACCCCGGCCGAGGCCACCGTCGCCGATATCGCCTTCGACGACTCTGCCGTGATCCTTGCCGCCTCGATCAAGGCCCTGATCGCCGCAGGCCGCGTCAAGCAAAACGACTTCGCCGCCAGCACCATCTCGGGCGCCGTCGCCGGCCCCATCGCCCGCAACCTCTGGGACAAGCCCGGCCTCTGCCAGTCCGGCCGCGTCAGCGAGGCCGACCGCCTCGCGGCCGAGGCCGCCATTCCCGGCTCATCCGCCGCGCTGCGCCATCGCGGCGTCCGCCCCGCCGCCATCGTCGGCGAATTCAGCTTCTGACGCGGCCATCCCGTCAGCCGAAACTTTCGCGCACATGCTCGGCAAAGACCTGCCCCGCCGAGCCGATATCGGGATGCTTTTGCAGGCTCAGCTGATACGAGCCGATTTCGCCAAAACCTTCCTTGCCGGTCAGCCGGCGATGCTCGTCGCCCATCAGGCTGCGCGGCAAGGGCGCGATGGCCAGATCGGCCATCACCGCCGCCAACTGCCCGGCCGCGGCCTCGGACGTATAGGCGATCCGATAGCGTCGCCCGCCCCTGTCCAGCGCGGCCAGCGCCGCCGCCCGCCACGGGCATCCATGCGCCGACAGCGCCAGCGGCACCGGATTTCTGGAAAACGCCATCCCGTCGCGGGCCCCGACCCAGACCAGAGGTTCGGTATGAATGACCTCGCCCGGCGCCGGATCGGACCGGGCCGAAACGGTCAGGATCATGTCGATCTCGGCCGCCTCGAACCGTCGCGCCAGCGTCACGCTGGTGGACAGAAACACCTCGACCTCGACAAGGGGATGGGTCGCGGCAAAGCGTGACAGGATCGCGGGAAGATAGCGCACACCGAAATCGTCGGGCGCACCAAAGCGGACCCGCCCTTCCAGCTGGGGCACGCGAAAGCGCGACAGCGCCTCGTCATTGATGCGCAGGATGTCGCGGGCATGGCCCAGAAACGCCTCTCCGTCCGGGGTCAGCGTCACATGGCGCGGATGCCGGACAAAGAGCGCGCGCCCCAACTGATCCTCAAGCCGCTTGATCTGCATGCTGACCGCCGAAGGGGTCCTGAACACCCGCTTCGCCGCGACGGTGAAATTCCCGGTCTCGGCGATGGTGACGAAGGTCTTCAGAAGGTCGGTCTCAAGTAGCTGGTTCTGCTGCGGTTGCATGGCGCCATCTCGATCAATTTTCCTGAACGATACACTAAGAACTATGCGCTGTATTGAAGAATATCGCCATGCCACCGTGACCTGAACCAAAGGAGGACGCGATGGCAAAGGAAACCTGCATCATGACCCCGCCCGCCCGAAGCCCGTGGATCGGGGGGCTGCAAATCGGGGGGCTGCGGATCGGGGCCGCCTTGCGCCTGCCGATGTCGCGGCTGGCGGCCATGCTGGAAACCCGGCGCCAGAACAGGGACAGGCGCGACGCGTTCCTGAACATGCTGCGTCTGGACGACAATATCCTGGACGATATCGGTGTGACCCGGGCCGAGGTCGACGCCGCCGCCCGCCTGCCGCTTCACCTGAACGCCGCGGACGCGCTGACAGCCACGGCCCGTGCGCGGCGGAAAGGTTGACCGCCCGTCAGGCCGCTGAGCCGGCGACACCTGACGGGGCCATGTCATCGAAGGTTGGACCCTTGGTCGCCATTCATGACGTCAAAGGCAAAGGTCGCAGTCATCCGCCTGCGGTCATGCTCGGGCAGCCAGTCATTGAACTGCTCATAACAGGGACGCAGAAGCGAGGGCTTGATCGCTACAAGGTCCAGACCACGGTCGTCATAGATGTGCATGGCTACGCCTCTTTCGAGGTCCACGATGTAGTTGAGCGCGATGGAGGGGAAGCGGAGCGTGATGCCCATTTCGTTTGCGACCGCCGCCCAGATCAGCGGGGAAATCTGTTCCGCTCCGTTGCGTATGTCAAAGGCGAAAAGAAAGCGATGCCAGCCTGCCGCAACGTCTTCGGCATCTTCCGAATCTCGGGGTTCCATACGTTTCGTCGCGCCAGTTGCCGCTGAGAAACCCGCGGCTTGCAAAGTCTTGCGCAACCCAGACGGTGCCTCGGCCCCGGGCCTGCGGCTACGGAAGGGGAGCATTACCGTCAGATTTTCAGCTCCGGCAAAAACCAGCGACGCGATGAAGCGAGCGCGATCCATCGCCTGCAAGAAGCGGGCCGGCCCCATTTCGCGGTCGCCGCCCAACTCGAACCTTAGGGCGAAATCGCACCCATGAAATAATGGCCGAGGGAAATCTGCCCAGCCGAAAACCGTCGCAAGTCGCTGCATGACTATCATTCCAAGGCGTCGATACGGCGCGGATCATCTGTGACATTGCGAAAATGAGCAACGTCCGCTTCGTCCAGTAAAGCCCCCGCCGGCAAAGCGCATCGGGCTTGGCCGGAATCCGGCGAACTTCTGTTTCAGGTCATGGCGCCACGGTTCAAAAACTGATGCTCCGCCGGGCAAGAGTCGTGCGCATCCGACCGCCCACATATCGCCTTGCCGCCGCGATCACAGACCGTAATCGAACGCGACAACCGGCGCGGATCCCGGGCAACCGGCCATGTATCGCCAGCCGGAAATCGTCCAAGACGATCTTTCCCGCCATTAGACGATCAAATCGTCGCTCCAACCATCCTTCGCCGTCATCGCCCATATCCGCACAAAATGACGAAAATGCGGATTACCCAGATAACCCTTTCACTACCCGATTTCGCCCTTCCCGCCGCGTGGCCGTGAAACCAGGACCAGCCCCGACGCGCCACCTGGTTTCGTGGCGAAACCGATGGCTCACTTCTCCAACAACGCCTGAATCTCCAGCATCAGGCTTTCGATCAGGTCGCTGGTCAGCGGCGCCCCCTCCAGCCGCAGCGTGTGGCCCTTGCCGTCGCTGGCGCGGCGAATGGTGATGCCGCTGCTGGTGCGGATGGTCTGGTCGTCGATCCAGCCATATTCGACCGGCCGCGACCGCGGGCGGCCACCCCGCGCCGGGTCGCGCGGACGCCGCTCGCTGGCCTCAAGCTCGGGCTCGATCAGCGACCACTCCTCGTCCGCGTCTGCGGGCGGGCGCTCGGACAGCGCCTTGCGCAGCCGCCCCTCGGCGCCCGAGCGCAGCGCCGCCGCCAGCCGCAGCCCGCGCTTCTCGGTCAGTGCCTCGGGGAATTCCAGCATGTCGCCCAGTTCCTCGAAGATCAGCGCGAACGAACGCACCTTGGACCGCTTCGCCTTCGAGCCGGTGGCGTAAAGCCGGTTCACCGCGTCCTCGGTATTGGCGAAGGCGCCCTGATTGGCGGCGATGACGGCGATGCGGCCGCGCTCGAAATGGCTCAGCTCCTCGCGGACCTCGTTCTCCTCGACCATGGCGACGAAGGCCGCGTCGGCCTCGGCGCGGGGGCGGATGATGGCGCGGATTCGGGCATAGCGGTCGGCCTGCGCCAGATCGAACAGGCCACGCATCGCCTGCAGGCGCCGATAGCCCGACAGCAGCCCATAGCGCGGCGCGCCCTCGGCCGCGCCGGCGGTCCGGTCCAGTTCAAAGACCTCGATCGGCAGCCGCAGGCCGTTGGCGGCGATGGAGAGGCGCAGCTCCTCCATGTCCTCGCCGTTAAGCACCATGCGGTCGCGGACCATCGCGCCCTCGTCGATCTCGGCCAGCGGCAGTTCGACCATCAGCAGGCCCTGCGCCTCGGCGTCGTGCAGGCGGGCGGCGTCGGCCTCGGTCCGGGCGCGGGCGGCGCGGGCATCGGCGCTTTCGGTGCGGGCATCGGCGGCGGCCTCGGCCGCGACCTGCGCGATGGGCGCCATCGGCCGCGCCAGCGCCGGACGCTCGGCGGTTTCGCTGCGAAACTCGGCCTCGATGCGGTCGAGATCGGCGATGCTGGGGGTCTCCAGCCGTCTGCGCTTAGCCATGGGCCTGCTCCCTTGCCTCGGCGGCCTGCTCTGCCGCCTGCATCTGCTGATCGCGCCACCAGGTGCCCAGGATCAGCTCCTTGATCTCGGCCCAGGTGCGGTCGAAGGTCTCGCGCCCGCGCACATAGGTGTCGCGGTTGAACTCGCGGTAGTCGGCCTCGTAGATGCCGTTCACCTGCTCGCCGGCCTGCCCGACCATGGCGGTCATTTCCTGCCGGTAGGTGGTCATGAAGTCGCCGAAATAGGCCTGGATGACATTGGCCAGATCGGTCTGCTGGCTGGCGTCAAAGCGGGTGATCAGCGCCCGCACGGCGTCCCATTCAAAGCGCATCTCGGGCAGGCCGTCGCGCCTGCGGGCGGCATTCTCGCCATCCTCGACGCTGGCGAAGGTCGAATAGAGCATGTCGAAAAAGCGGCCGGTCGAGTCGAATTCAAGGAACGTGGCCCCAAGCGGCACCAGCAGGATATCGGCGGCGGCCAGCGCGTTGATGGTCAGATAGCCAAGCGCCGGCGGCGTATCCAGGATAATGATGTCATAATCGTTAACGATGCGGTCGTTGCCGAGCGCGTTGCCAAGCGCATCCCAAAGCGGCCAGCTTCGCAGCCCCATGCGCCAGACCGGCACCTGAAATTCGGCCCAGTAAAGGTTCAGTTGCGCGCCAAGCAGGTCGATATTGGGCCAATGCGTCGGCTGGATCAGGTCGCGGGCACCGATCTTCAGCGCCTCGGTCAGGGTCTCGTCAAAGGGCAGGGGCGGCTGGCCGGCGGCGGCGCGGACGCGGTTCTCGTCCTGAAGGGCCAGCGCGTAATCCTTGGCCAGCAGCGGGAATGCGGTGGACCATTCGTCGGGCACCTTGCCGCCCATGATCGAGGTCATGCTGCCCTGACTGTCCAGATCGACGACCAGCACCTTGTAGCCATCCAGTGCCGCCGACATGGCCAGATGCGCCGCGGTCGAGGTCTTGCCGACGCCACCCTTGAAATTGGCGACGGCGATGATCTTGGCGGGCAGCCCCTCGGGCCGCCAGGGGCGATATTCGCGCCCGGCAGCGCCCTCGGTCGCGAAATGGTCGCGCAGGCGCAGCACCTCCTCAAGCGTGAACCACTTGGAGTTGCCCTCGCCGGTGCCCTGCGGCAGGTCCTCATACTTGCGCAGCACGCGGCGGAAATGGGCGGGCGCGACCGGGATCAGGTAGCGGCAGATTTCCCAGGTCGAGAAGCGGCGCAGCCGCTTGCGGCCATCGGGGGCATAGCCGCGCTTGGCCAGATCCTCGCGCCCGCGGGCGGCAAAGGCGGCGGCCTTGGCGAATCGGGCAGTGTCGATCGGCTCGGACAGACGCCGCGCCGCCTTGGCCGGGTCGATGCTGAAATAGGGCGGGACAGGGTCCTTGCCTGATGACATGTCGCTACCTCTGCGATGTATCACTTGGATGCGTGTTTTGCCGAAACTATTGCACATGCAAATGGGCAAAGGAAACAGTCTTCGAGGTTTCGCCGCGAAACCATCTGAAAATACATCGAAAAGGACAAGGCAGCAGCCCGATAAAGCTTGAGAGTCTTTTCATTGCTTTAGAATCTTTGCCGGAAATTACTGACGGCATATCAGGATGTTAGATCGCTTCCGGCACCCGGTTACGGGATGAAAGGGACCCGGTTACGGGACCATCGGCGCCCGGCTACGGGATGAAGGGTGCCGATTCGCGGGAATAGGGGTGCCCGGCTGCGGGAAGGGCCGGAAAACGGTGAAATCGGGGCCGGATATGGCACTGGCGCACCTCAGACCGTCCCGGAAACGGGCACCTTTGGGCGGCGCCGAAGCTTGAGGCACCCGTTTGCGGGACCGGCACGGCGGCAGGTTGGGCACCTTTTGCGCTGTTGATCGCGGGTACCTGATGCGGCATAATCCGGACAAAAGAACACGGGCAGCAAGATGGACGAGATTCCGCGCGACCAGCTGACCGGCGCCCTGCGCCGCGGTGCGGTCAAGAAGAACGTGGCCGCGATCCATGTGTCGGGCAAGCTGACGCTGTTGCAGCGCAAGCTGTCGAACGTGCTGCTACTGAACGCCTATGACACGCTGATCACCAACAGCCGCCACCAGATCGACGCGCGCACGCTGTGCCTGATGATCGGCTATAACTCGAACGACATGGAGACGCTGAAGCAGTCGCTGAAAGGGCTGGCCGAAACCGTCGCCGAATGGGACATGCTGGACGAAAAGGGCCAGCAGGAATGGGGCGTCTCAAGCCTGCTGAGCTATGCCAAGCTGAAGGGGGGCGTGTGCGAATACGCCTATTCCCCGGCCTTGGCGGAAAAGCTGCACGACCCCAAGGTGTTCGCGCTGATCAACCTGAACATCCAGCGCCGCTTTACCTCGGGGCACGCGCTGGCGCTTTACGAAAACTGTTACCGCTTTGTCAGGACCGGCTCGACGGGCTGGTGGCCGCTGGATCTGTTCCGGCGGCTGATGGGGGTCGATGGCTCGGCCTATTACGAGACGTTCAAGCACCTGAACGCCAAGGTCATCAAGCCCGCCGTGGCCGAGGTGAACAAGACCAGCAATATCCTTGTCGCGCCCGAGACGCGGCGGCAGGGCCGCGTCGTCACCGATATCCGTTTCCGCATCAGGGAAAACCCGCAACTGGCCATTCTGGATATCGACGATGGCGAGGGGATGCGCCACGGCCCGGTCTATGCCCGGCTGCGCGGGCTGGGGGTCAGCGACCGGCTGGCGCGGCAATGGCTGGCCACGCATGGCGACAATCAGGTGGCGGCCAAGCTGGATTACGTCGAATCGCGCCAGAACGTGAAAAGCAAGGTGGGCTATCTGACCGCGGCGCTGGACGGCGATTTCGGCGCCGACGCCCCCGCGGTCGAGATCGTCGTCCCGAACGAGCGGGTCGAGCGGCTGCGCCGCATTCAGGATGCGATCAAGGCGCGCACCCCCACCCAGCGCGACGCCGACCGGCGGCTGTTCCTGAGCCAGTTGCCCGAAGGCATCGCCCGCGCCGATTTCGAGCGCCACGGCTGGATGTCGCCGCTGAACATCGAACGCATCGCCGCCTTCTGGGAGGACATGTCGCCGGGCCTGTTCGACGGCTGAGGCCGGCGCGGACGCCGGCCATGGCCCCCGGGGCGCGGCGGTCAGGTATTGGCCCAGCCGCCGTCGATGACATGGGCGACGCCGGTCGTATAGGCCGATTCGTCGCTGGCCAGATAGACGACGAGCGCCGCGATTTCCTCGGGCTGGCCGATGCGGCCGATGGGCTGGCGGGCGATGAAGGCGGCTTTCGCGGCCTCGTAATCGCCCGTCGCGCGCAGGCGGTCATGCAGCGAGGGGCTTTCGACCGTGCCGGGGCAGATGGCGTTGGCGCGGATGCCCTGCTTGATGGAATCGGCGGCGATGGATTTGGTCATGCCGATGACGCCGGCCTTGGTCGCGCCATAGGCAAAGCGGTTCGGCGCCGCCAGCACCGCCCCCGCGACCGAGGCCATGTTGATGATCGAGCCGCCGCCATTGTCGATCATCCCCGGAAGGAACGCGCGGCACATGTGAAACATCGCCGTCATGTTCAGGCTGACCGAGAAATCCCAGTCGGCCTCGCTGCAATCCAGAAGCGCGCCATTGGCGACGACGCCGGCGCAGTTGAAAAGGATGTCGGGGTCGGGGCAGATCGCCACCATCTCGGCGATGGAGGCCGGGTCGCGCACGTCAAGAAAGCGCGCCTCAAGCCCCAGCTTGTCCAGTTCCGACAGCGCCTCGCGGTTGACGTCGGTGGCGATGACGCGCGCGCCCTCGGCCTTCATGGCCAGCGCGCTGGCGCGTCCGATCCCCTGTCCCGCCGCCGTCACCAGCGCCGTCTTGCCGTTCAGTCGTCCCATGGCTTTCCCCTTTGCCAGATGTTGTGCCCGGTCAGACCGGCAGGCAGGCCGGGCCGATCGGCTGGAAGCTTTTATAGGTCAGGATGAATTCCTGATGCCCCAGATCTTCCGACCGGCTTTTGCCGCCCGATGCAAGGGCCAGCACCTTCTGATAGATCTCGTCCCCGACCTGGGCCAGTGTCGCCTGACCTTCAAGGATGCGGCCGGCGTTCACGTCCATGTCGTCGGCAAGGCGGCGATACATGTGCGGGTTGGCGGCGATCTTGATGACCGGCGAGATGGCCGAGCCCACGACCGAGCCGCGCCCGGTCACGAACAGCGTCAGATGCGCGCCCGAGGCGATCATCTCGACGATCTCGGCATTGTCCGAGATGTTCGGAAAGCCGAAGCGCACCTCGCCGTCGGGGACCACGTCCATCAGGTAAAGCCCGCCGCGGGGCGGGATGTCGCCGGGCTTGATCAGGCCCGAGATGGTGGACTGGCCGGACTTCATGTAGGCGCCAAGGGATTTTTCCTCGATGGTGGACAGGCCGCCATCGGCATTGCCGGGCGCGAATGAGCCATAGCCCAGCGTGGCATAGTAGCGGGCGGCCTTTTCGACGCTGGCGCGCAGTTCGGCGGCCAGCGCCGGTGTGGCGGCGCGGTCCTGCATGATCGCCTCGCAGCCGATCAGCTCGCCGGTTTCCTCGAAGATGCAGGTGGCGCCCTCGGCCACCAGCCGGTCGAAGGCAAGGCCCGCCGCCGGGTTGCCGGTGATGCCGCTGGTCCCGTCCGAGCCGCCGCAGACCGTGCCCACCACCAGTTCATCGACGCGCATCGGCACGGTGGGTTGCGCGGCAAGCACTGCTGCCTGCGCCGTGACCCAGTCGCGGCCAAGCGCGATGGTGGCGCGGGTGCCCCCATCGGCCTGAATGGTCAGCACCCGGACCGGACGTCCCGAGGCGCGGATCACCTGTTCAAGCTGGTAGCGGTTGAAGCTTTCGCAACCGAGGCTGACCAGCAGTACCGCGCCGACATTCGGATGGGTGCAAAGCCGCTCCATCACGCGTTGGGCATAGTCGTTGGGAAAGCAGCCCGGAAAGCCGATGATATGCGCGGCCTCGGGCTGGGCGGCGGCGATCTGGCGGGCGACGTGATGGGCACATTCGACCAGATAGGCGACCGCGACGACGTTGCGGATGCCCTTGCGGCCGTCCTGGCGTGGCCAGCCGCGCATCATGCCTGCCCCCCGGCGCTGGCGCGTGCCGCGTCAAGCGTGTGGGAGGCGGTATAGTCGCTTTTCAGGTTGTGGGTGTGGACATGATCGCCCGGCGCGATCGCCTGCGTGGCCGAGCCGATGGGCGCGCCGTATTTCAGCACCTTGTCGCCGGGCCCCATCGCGCGGCGCGCGATCTTGTGGCCAAGGCCAAGGGCGTGCGGCACGGCGACGGGCCGGCCCTGCACCATGACCGTTTCCCCCGCCGCAAGCTGGTCGCGCAGGACATAGACGCTGTCGCCGGGCGAAAGCAGCATCAGGCGTGGGTCGGTGTCCGAATCTGGCAATCGTCCTCTCCGTGGTTCGGGCCGGTAGTTCGGGTGGCCCCTTTGGACAGAACGATCCGGGGGGCAGGGTGGTTTCAACAGGCGCGGGGGCGGTCCCGTGCCGCTCAGTCCCTGGCGGTCAGGACGGCGTGGCTGCCCTCGACCCGGCGGGCGGCGATGGCGTCCCAGTCCCATTCGATGCCAAGGCCCGGCGTCATCGGCACATGCGCGCGCCCGCCATGCAGGTCGGGGCGCGAGGTGGTGATGGCGTCAAGCTGCGGGATGTATTCCAGCATCCAGCCGTTCGGGACGGCGGTGACAAGGCTGACATGCAGCTCCATCAGGAAATGCGGGCAGACGGCGACGTTATGCGCCTCGGCCAGATGGGCGACCTTGAGCCATGGGGTGATGCCGCCGATGCGGGCCACGTCCACCTGCACGATGCTGGCGGCGTCGCGGGTCAGGTAGTCCTTGAACTGGCTGAGCGAATACAGGCTTTCGCCGACCGCGATCGGCACCGGCGAGCGGCTGGCAAGCTGGGCATGGGCGCCGATATCGTCGGCGGGCAGCGGCTCCTCGAACCAGCCGATGCCGTGATCGGCCAGCATGTCGGCGCGCATCAACGCCTGATGCAGGGAAAAGCCCTGATTGGCGTCGGTGAAGATGTGGAAATCGTCGCCGACGGCCGCGCGCACGGCGGCGAGGCGGGCCGAATCCTCGGCCAGCGACGGGCGGCCGATCTTGATTTTCGAGCCGGCGAAACCGGCCTCTTTCATGCGGATCGCGTCCTCGACCAGTGCGGCGGTGTCGATATGCAGCCAGCCGCCTTCGGTCGAATAGACGGCGACGCTGTCACGCGCGCCCCCGGCCATGCGCCACAGCGGCAGGCCGGCACGCCGGCAGCGCAGGTCCCACAGCGCCGTGTCGATGGTCGCCAGCGCCAGCGAGGTGATGGCGCCGACGGTGGTGGCATGGGTGGAAAACATCAGGTCGCGCCAGATGCCCTCGATTTCCTCGGCCTCGCGGCCGATCAGGCGCGGCAGCAGCGAATCGCGCAGCAGCGAGATCACCGCCGGGCCGCCGGTGCCGATGGTATAGGAATAGCCCGTGCCCATGGCACCATCGGCATCCGTCAGCCGCAGCATCGGGGTTTCCTGACTGACAAAGGACTGGATCGCGTCGCTGCGGCGCACCTCGGGCACCAGGTCGACCATCGAGAGTTCGGCACGGACAATCTTTGCCATCGGCTTGCTCCTGCTATCGCGGTATCGGGGCCTGGGGCGATAATGCCGAATATCTTTCAGCCGTCAAACCGCCTTCTATCCATGAAATGGCTTTGCCGGTGCGGCAAGGGCTTACGGCAGGACGGGGGTGCCGGGCTTTGGGTTCGGGCCGGGAAATGCGTGCCGTCCGGGCCGAATCACCGGCCCCCGGCGGGGTCAGAGCGGTTGTTGCGCCGCGCCGCCGCCAAGGCCACGGCTGAGCGAGGCCGCCGCCTCGGTCACGCCGGCAAGGCAGGTCTCGAAGCTGATATCTTCGTCCAGACGTTCCAGATGCGGGATGGTCAGCGCCGCCGCTGCCAGCCCCGAATGGTCGAAGACCGGCACCGAGATATTGACGATGCCGCGCACGACGAAGCTTTCGCGCATCTCGTGCCCGGCGGCGCGGATGGTGGCCAGATCGGCCTTCAGCGTCGCTTCGGTCATCGGCGGGGGCAGGGGCACGCGGGCGATGTATTCGGCCAGCCGCTCGGCCGGCAGATGCGCAAGGATGACCCGCCCGGACGAGGCCAGCCAAAGGTCGATCTTGGCCCCCAGCCGCACCGACATGTTGTTGTTGTTGGGGCTGTCGACCTGACCGATGACCAGAACCGCGTCCTGCGACAGGATGGCAAGGTGAACGGACTGGTTCACCTTGCGGGCAAGCTGGTTCATGATCGGGCCGGCCAGTGTCGTCAGGCGGCGGACCGGCGGCGTGCGGTGGGCGATCTCGAACAGAAGCGTGGTCAGGGTATAGCGTTCGGTCAAGGCGCTGAGCGCGAGGTAGCCGCGTTCCTGCAACACCACCAGCATGCGAAAAATCTCGCTGACGGAACGGTCAAGCCGGCGGGCGATCTCGGACTGGCTGAGGCCCGCTTCCTCTGTGGAAAGCAGTTCAAGAATGTCCAGCCCCTTTTCCAGCGCCGGGGCGGCGTATTTCCGGACCGGTTCGGCGAGCGAGTCGTCGGGTTGCGGCAAGAGGCACCTTGTCACTGCTTCAGAATAAGGCATTTCTACCCTTATAAGGCTTAAAAGCCAATGACCCACCCGCTATTCGTGCAATTTGACTGATGCAAAAGGTGTGACGTCACGCCGCAGGTCGGCACGGAATGCACGGTTTGTTAAGTTCCGGTTGCAATTCCGGCATGTGCACTCATATTCCGCGACATGATTAATGACGCGCATTTTCGCGGCATGGTTGACCAGTACGGCAAGGGATGACGCAGAACGTGCCCGACGATACGACCAGACCTCCCAGGCGCATGTTGCGCGATGCCGCCCCGGCCGAACTGTTCGCCGCCATCCCGCAACTGGCCGAGCTGGTGAAGCTGCGGCCGCGCGCCGACGAGGACGGCTTGGGTTTTCTTGCGCGGCTGCGCGCCTCGACCACGCCGGAAGAGGCGGTGACTTATACCGCCTTCGCGGCGCTGCCCGGCGCCGCGACCGGCTGGGGCTATGAATGTCTGCGCCTGATGGCCGACCATCTTGAGCCGCAGGAGCGGCAGATGATGCAGCGCATCGCCACATGGCTGGCCGAGCCGACGACGCGCCAGCGCCACGACATCATGCGCGAGGCGCTTTGGGCGCCGGCGCGCAGCCCCTCGGTGCTGCTGGGGCTGGCGGTGGGCTGGTCGACGGGCGGTCCCGCGCCGAACGACGCGGAACGCTCGCCGGTCCACAAGACGCCGGTGGTGCTGAACAGCGCCGTGCTGTCCTGCCTGTCGCGGGCCGAGCTGGCGCGCCGCTCGTATTACCTTGCCCGCTTTCTGGATATGGCCGAGGCGCTGTTCCGTGCCTATTGATGTTGTGACATGACCCTGACCCTACAGATCGAAAACTTTCATGTGCTGGACGATGGCGGCCCGGTCAGCATCAACGTGCCCGAAAGCGGCATCCAGGTCGGGCGCCGGTCGGGGATGAACTGGGTGCTGCCCGATGCCAGCCGCTATATCTCGGGGCATCATTTCGATGTCGGATATGAGGGCGGGACGTGGTGGTTGAACGACCGCTCGACCAACGGGACGTTCCTGCAGGGGCACCGGCACCGGCTGGACGGGCCGCATGCGCTGGCCCATGGCGACCGCTTTCAGGTCGGGCAATATGTGATCGTGGCGCTGTTCGACCTGGCGCAAGGCAATGCGATGACGCCGGGATCGCTGCCCGAGCACCGCATGGACCGCCCGGTGGACGAGCCGGTGGCGGACGACCCCTGGGCGGTGGGCACCGTTCACGACCCGATCGAGGTCTATTCCGCCGCCATCGTCAACCGTGGCCCGGATTTCGGCCGCGACTTCGTGCCGTTCCCGACCACGCCGCCGGTCGCGATGCCGGTGGCGATGCCCGCATCCGCGCCGCAGGCCGCCGCCGTGCCAACGGCGCCCGCGCCGCCGCGCGCCCATGGCGCCGATCCGGCGGCGGTGCTGCGCGCCTTTTGCGAGGGGGCGGGCCTGCCGGCCGAATATATCGGCGATGTCGGCGCCGAGGATCTGGCGCGCAATCTGGGCCAGGCGCTGCGCGCCACCACCACGCATGTCATGGCCGCCTTGCAGGACCGTGCCGCCGCGCGCCATTTCACCCGCGCGGGCGAACGCACCATGCGCGGCGCGACCGACAACAACCCGCTGAAATTCCTGCCCGATGCCGAACAGGCGATGGACGCGCTGTTCCTGCGCCCGCGCGCGGGCTTCCTGACCGGCGCCGACGGCTTTGACGCCGCGCTGTGGGACCTGCGCCGCCACCAAAGCGCGCTTTTCGCCGCCTTGCAGCCGGCGCTGCTGGCGCTGGTCGAGGATCTGGACCCCGGCCGCATCGATGCCGAGGTCAAGGGCGCCGCCCTGATGGGCAACCGCAAGTCGCGAACCTGGGATGAGTTCGTGACCCGCTGGGACGCCAAGACTGCCAGCGAAAACGGCATGCTGGACGAATTCATCCGCCTGTTCGCGCAGGCCTATCGCAAGGCCCATGACCGCGAGGGGCTTCCCGACTAGACGCGCCGCCGCAAGTGAGGTCCCGATTTGTCTGCTTTCAATCTGCTTGAGCCGGTTTCCCCCGAAAGCCCCTGCGGCCCGGACCTTGAGCGTCGGGACGACCCGGAATTCATCGACTATTACTTCGAGGCGGAATCGCGCCTGCCGGAACGCTATTTCACCCCCGGACTGGCCGAGGACGGGCGCGAGGACCGGCTGTTCGACCCGCGCTCGGTCGATCTGGCGGGGGAAACGCGCCGGATCAACGGCTTGCTGCAACGCTCGCGCGATTTGCGGCTGCTGAGCCTGCTGGCGCGGTTCCAGGTCCTTGCCGGCCGGCTGGAGGAATTCACCGCCACGCTGGAGGACATGGCCGCGATGATGGCGCAATGGCCCGAGGCGCTGCACCCGGCTGGCGCCGAACGCCGGGCGGCGATTGATTCGCTGAACAGCCAGCCGGCGGTGGTGATGCCGCTGCTGCATTTGTCGATTTTGCCCAATGCCGAAGTGACGCTGCGTCGCTTTATGGTCGCGAATGGCCGGGCGCCGGCGCGCGCCTCGGAGCGCGATCTGGACGGCGCCGATTTTCTGGGCCCGCTGCGCGCCGAGGCAAATCAACGCGCGGTTGCATCGGCCCATGAACGGCTGGACCGCGCCGCCGATGCGCTGCACCGCATCCAGAGCCTTGCGGCCAGCCATCCCCAGAAGCCCCTGCACCTTGATCTTGGCGCGCTGCGCACCGCCATTGCCGACATGCAGGCGATGATCGCGACCGCGCGCCCCGAGCTGCAACCCTGGTCCGCCAATGCCCTGCCGCCCGAACCCGAGGCGCTGACCGAGGCCCCGCCCGAGCCGTCGCCCGCGCGCGAGATCGAGACCCCGCCGACCGCCGCCGCGCCGCCTCCGCCGGCGCTGAAGATCGGCAATCGCGCCACGGCTTCTGCGGCGCTGGACGGGGTGCGCAACTGGCTGGTAACGCAGGAACCTTCGTCCCCGGCGCTGGTGCTGGTGGTGCAGGCGCGGGCGCTGATCGGCAAGCCGCTGGTCGAGGCGATCGAGGTCCTGATGCCGCGCGAGGCGGCGGGTGCGACATTGCGTATCGGGCAGGGCAGCCGCTTCCTTTTGCCGATGGACCGGCTGAAGGCGCTGACCGAAAGCGGACTGGAGGGGCAGGGCGCCGCGCAGGCCGCCGCCATGGACCTGCCGCCGATCACGCAGCGCGGCGAACTTGTCGGTAAATTACTTGAGGTTGAACGCTATTTCGCAACCTGCGAGCCGGCCAGTCCGGTGCCCTTGCTTCTTGCCAAGGCGCGTGAAATGCTCGACAAGCGTTTTGACGCGATTATTGCTGAATTGCTGGCTTCCCCGGCGGCGCCCGGTCAAGCCTGATCCGAGTTGTGGGGAATTGACTTGGTGAGAATTTTAAAGTTTGCCTTGCGCAATGGAGGATTGATCTGATGGCCTCGGACAAGTCGACCGACTTTCTCAAGCGCAATCGCCCGCCGCGGGTGAATATTTCCTACGAAGATCCCTACGATTCCGAAAAGATGGTCGAGCTGCCTTTCGTGCTGGGCGTGATGTCGGATCTGTCCGGCAATGCATCGGCCGTCGAAAAGCCCGACATGGAAGAACGCGACTTCGTCGATGTCACCGCCGCGACGCTGGACGATTATATGAAAAGCGTCGCCCCGGGCCTGTCCTTCAACGTCCCGAACAAGCTGGGCGATGGCGATAGCCGCGTCGGCGTGTCGCTGAACTTTGAAAGCATGGACGATTTCAACCCGGCCGCGGTCGCCCGCCAGATTCCGGCGCTGAAAAAGCTGCTGGAGGCCCGCCAGCATCTGGCCAACCTGCAACGCTATATGAATTCCAAGCCCAAGGCGCAGGACCAGATCCGCAAACTGCTGAACGACCCCGAACTGATGGCGGCCCTGGCCGAGCGGGAACAGAAGAAATCGGCTGACGGAGAGGATAGCTGATGGCGAAGGAAACGCAGGCCCGCGCCGCCGAAGCCGGTGCCCTTACCGGCCTGGACGAATTTTCGGACATTCTGAAACAGACGATCAAGCCGCGCACCGATATCGCCGCGAAAGAGGTCGACAATGCCGTCATCGCGCTGGTGCGCGAGGCGCTGGACGATGAAAGCCTGATCGCCGAGGACGTGATCGACACCATCGACGCGATGCTGTCGAAGCTGGACCAGAAGCTGACCGAGCAACTGAACGAGGTCATCCACAACGACGAATTCCAGAAGCTGGAATCGTCCTGGCGGGGGCTGGCCTATACGGTGAACAACTCCGAGACCGACGCCTCGTTGCGGGTCAAGGTGATGAACGTCTCGAAGAAAGAGCTGCAACTGTCGATGCGGCGCTATCCGGGCGCGAAATGGGACAAGTCGCCGCTGAACATGCGCGTCTATGAGGCCGAGTTCGGCACGCTGGGCGGCAAGCCCTTTGGCGCGCTGATCGGCGACTATTATTTCGACCACGGCACCGCCGATGTGGCGCTGCTGCGCGACATCTCGAAGGTGGCGGCGGCGGCACATGCGCCGTTCCTGTCGGCGGCGGCGCCGGAGCTGTTGGGCATGGACAGCTGGACCGAGCTGGCGACCCCGCCCGACCTGTCCGAAATCTTCGACACCCCCGATTACGCCGCCTGGAACGGCCTGCGCGATTCCGAGAACTCGCGCTATGTGGCGCTGGTGGCGCCGCGCGTGCTGGCGCGCGAACCCTATGGCCAGAATTCCAATTCGGTCGTCGAGGAATTCAACTTCGAGGAAGAGACCGACGGGCACGAGGGCCGGAAATACGCCTGGATGAACGCCGCCCATGCGATGGCCGTGAACATCAACCGCGCGCATAAGGAACACGGCTGGACCGTGCAGATCCGCGGCGTGCAGTCGGGTGGCGAGGTGCTGAACCTGCCGACGCATAACTTCGATACCGGCGACGGCTCGAAGGATCTGAAATGCCCGACGGAAGTGTCCATTACCGACCGTCGCGAGGCGGAACTGTCGAAGGCCGGGCTGATCGGCCTGATCCATCGCAAGCATACCGACAAGGCCGCCTTCATCGGCGCCCAGACGATTTATCGACCCAAGAAATATGTTGATGAGCAGGCGACCGCCTCGGACAATATGTCCTCGCGGCTGCCATATATTTTCGCGGTGTCGCGGTTCAGTCATTATTTGAAATGCATGGTCCGCGACAAGATCGGGCAAAGCCCCGATCGTCTGCAATTGCAGACACAGTTGCAAACCTGGATCAACAAGTACGTATCCGGGAATCCTGAAAGCGCCACCGAGCGCGAGAAGGCAAAGAAACCCTTGGCCGGCGCCAAGGTCGAAGTGGTGGAAGACGAGGAAAACCCCGGCTATTACATGGGGAAATTCTACCTGAAGCCCCATTTCCAACTCGAGGGCATGGATGTTGGCATGTCGCTCGTATCCAAGTTGCCCAAGGGCAAGTAACTGTTTGAAAAGTCTACTGTAGTCAAGGAGCTCATCGCATGGCTGTCGATATCTTTCTGAAGCTGTCGAACAACATCAAGGGGGAATCGCAGGACGAGACCCATCGTAATGAAATCGACGTCCTGGCCTGGAACTGGGGCCTGACCCAGTCGGGCACCACGCATGTTGGCTCGGGCGGCGGCGGCGGCAAGGTGAACGTCCAGGATATTACCCTGACCAAATATGTCGACCTGGCCACCAATGACCTGATCAAGCGCTGCACCAACGGCGAACACATCGCCGACGGCGAACTGATCGTGCGCAAGTCGGGCGGCACCAAGCCGGTCGAATATTTCCGCATCAAGATGCAGAACATCATGATCACCAGCTACGCCACCGGCGGCGCCAAGGATGGTCTGGACCGCATCCAGGAAACCCTGACCCTGAATTTCCGCCGCTTTGAGGTGGCCTACACCCTGCAGGAAGACACCGGTGCCGCCGGCGCCGAGACCCTGGCGGGCTGGGACATCGCCGAGAACCGGGAGTGGAACGCCGCTTAACCGGCGTCCTTTCGGACTGTTCCGGACGGGGCCGGCCGCATGCGCCGGCCCTGTTTCCGTATCCGGGCCTCGTCTGACCGCGTGGCCCAGCAGCGGGGCCTGGCATGACGACGCGCCGTCCTTTCTCTGACAGGGACCCGGGCCGTGGCGGCCTGCGTGAAATGTCCCTGATGCATATTTTCCGCGATTCCGCCGCGCGCCGGGATTCGCGCGACCGCGGCCATCGCTATACCGAGGGCGAGCGCGATCTGACCGTCATCAGCCAGAAGCGCCGCGAGGGCGCCAGCGAGGAATCGCTGCGCCGCAATCTGGCGCGCGACATCGCCAGCCTGATGAACACGATCCGGCTGGATGTCTGCGTCGATCTGGCCGACACGCCGCGGGTGCGCGGCTCGGTCATCAATCACGGCTTTCAGGACATGGACACGCTTTGGCGCGAAAACCGCACGCCGGGCGATCTGGCCCATGCCATCCGCGAGGCGCTGATCCGCAATGAGCCGCGCCTGCGCGCCGAAACGCTGGAGGTGCGCATCGACGAGATCGCCCCCACCGTCGATCAGCGCCTGACCTTTGAAATCATGGCCGAGATGATCGCCGACCCCACCGACATTCCGCTGCAATTCTATGCCGAGGTGGACCCCGCCGCCGGCAAGATCGCCATGAAACGCATGCAGGGCGACGCATGAAAAAGGCCTTTCGCGACGCCTATGAGCGTGAACTGGACATGCTCTACGAACGCTCGGCCGAGTTCGCCGAAGAGTTCCCGGGCCTTGCCGAGCGTCTTGGCGGCGTGCTGCGCGAAAACATCGACCCCACCATCGCCGGCCTGCTTGAGGGCACGGCGTTTCTGGCGGCGCGCGTGCAGCTTAAGCTGGATGAGGAATTCCGCAGCTTTACCAGCGAGCTGCTGGAGCAGATCTTTCCCGACGCGCTGGCCCCGGTGCCAAGCTGCATGATGGTCGAGGCGCCGGCGCTGACCCGCCAGACCGGCGACGGCGAGCCACGGGTCTTTCAGCGCGGCGAATATCTGGACGCGCGGTTTCGCGATGCCGACAAGCGCGTGACCTGCCGGTTCAGCCTGACCGCGCCTTTGGTGGTGCTGCCGCTGGCGGTCTCGGGGCTGGTCTATCACGACCGCACGACGACGCTGGGCGGCCTTGGGCAGGACCCCGACCGGCTGACCAGGGCCGGCTTGCAGATCGACCTGCAACGCATGGACGGCGAGCCGGTTCTGAGCCACGCGCCCGATGCGCTGACATTCCATTTCGCCGCCGATCACCAGCGCGCCATCGCGCTATATGAGCAGGTGCATTGCAATGTCACCCGCGCCTCGCTTCGGTGGTTGCAGCCGAATGGCGATCCGGCCTTCATCCGCCTGCGCCCCGACCAGATCGGCCAGATCGGTTTCGAGCGCGAGGAACTGCTGATCGACCGCGACGGCCGCATGTTCGAGGGCTTTGCCATCCTGCGCGATTTCTTTGCCTTTCCGCGCAAGTTCCTGGGCTTTCGCGTCAGCGGGCTGAAGTCGATGCTGGGGCGCATCCCCGCCGGTCAGGTGCAATTGATCGTGGAATTCGACCGCGCCAGCGACGAATTGGCACGCCAGACCCAGACCGGCGATATCCTGTTGAACTGCGCGCCGGCGATCAACCTGTTCGAGGAAAGCTCGAACCAGGTGCGGCTGGACGACCGCCGCCACGAATATGTGGTGACGCCCGATTCCAGCCCGATCACGCATTACGAAATCCAGCGCCTGCTGCGCGTCCATGCCAGCTATGGCACCGCCCATGACCGGGTCGAGGTGTTCCCGCTTTACGCGCTGCCGCAGAACGCAAGCGCGCCGCGCGCCACCTATTACTATACCGCCCGCCGCAAGCCCCGCCGCCTGACCGAGACCGAGCGCCGCGCCGGGCTGCGCCACGATTATCGCGGCACCGAGACGTTCATTTCCGTCTATGAGCCGCCGGAATCGGTGGTCGGGCGCCGGGCGCAGCGGCTGCATATCCGGGCGCTGTGTTCCAACCGGCATCTGCCGGCGGCGCTGCCGCTGGTCGGCTCGAACGATTTCAACATGGTCGCCGATCAGGCGATGCCGCTGGCCTGCATCAGCGGCCCGACCGAACCGCGCGAGGCCATGACCGAGGTCGAGCGCGCCGGCCCGCACCGCATGGGACAGGGCGATGTCTACTGGCGGCTGATCTCATACCTGTCGCTGAACCATTTCGGGCTGGACGACCGGTTCGGCCGCGACGGCGCCGCCAGCCTGCGCGAGATCCTGACACTGTTCGCCGACGCCTCTGACAACGTGACCGAGGCGCAGATCGCCGGGCTGACCGGGCTGGTGGTGCGGCCGGTCACCCGCTCGATCCGGCGGCCCGAGGGGTTCTTTCCGGCGCGCGGGCTGGAACTGACGCTGACGTTTGACGAAACCGCCTTCGAGGGCAGCGGCATCATCCTGCTGGGCGCGGTGCTGGACCGCTTTCTGGCGGAATATGCCAATGTCAACAGCTTCACCCAGACCGTCATCGTCAGCCGCCAGCGCGGCCTGATCCGCCGGTTCCCGCCGCGCACCGGGCTTGGTCCGCTGATATGAGCCTGCCCCCTCCGACAGCCGAGGCGGGCTTTCTGGCGCTGCTGCGCCGGCTGGAACGCGAAGCGGGCGCGCGCCCGCGCATCGGGCGTTCGGTCCGGCGGGGGCAGGATATCGCCGATATCGGGCAGGACCCGCAGCTTGCCTTTCCGGCCGAGGAGCTGCGCGACGGCGGCGGCGATGGTCCCCGGCCCCGCATCCGCGCGCAGTTCATGGGCTTTTTCGGCCCGCAAGGCGCGCTGCCGCTGAACACGACCGAGGAAGTCCTGCGCTGGCAGCACGAGGGCGAGGATGGCTTTGTCCGCTTCACCGACATCCTGTCGGCGCGCTTTTATCAGCTTTTCTTCCGGGCGTGGTCGGATGCCCATGCGATCAGCCAGCACGACCGCCCCGACGAGGACCGTTTCGGCACCTATGTCGCGGCGGTGGCGGGCATCGGCTCGCCCGCGTTTCAGGACCATGACAGCTTTCCCGACATTGCGCGCAGGCCCCTGGTGCCGATCTTTGGCGGCCGGGTACGCAGCGCCGTGCGGCTGCGGCAGATGCTGGCCAGCTATTTCGGCTATCGCGTCGATATTCAGGAACATCTGCCCTGCTGGCTGGAATTCGAGGCCGACGACATGCGCGGGCTGGGGCAGGGCGGCGCGGTCGGGCAGGATGTCTATCTGGGCGCGCGGCTGCAATCGGTGAACGAAAAGATCTGCATCCGCGTCGATCTGCCCGATACCGAGGCCTATCGCAGTTTCCTGCCCGGCCAGCCCCGGCATCTGCGGCTGGCCGATCTGGTCTTCTGGTATCTGGGCAAATGCGTCGAGGTCGATCTGGCGCTGTCGCTGCCCCCCGATGCCATTCCGCCCGCCCGGCTTGGCGGCGATGCCGCCATCGGCTGGCTTGCCGCCATGCGCCCCGAGGGCATCCCCCGCGTTTCCGATTACATCGAAGTCGCTCGCTTCGCGCTAAGCCGCGACGCAGGCACGCAGACCGAAAGAGGCCAGGCATGACCGCCATCACCATCGAGAAATTCGCCGGCAAGATGAACCGGCTGGGCTATGAGGCCTTTTTGCAGGCGATGCGGCAGGCGCGCGGCGACGGCAACCGCAATGTCGAACTCAGCCACTGGCTGTTTCATGCGATCTCGCATCAGGATGGCGATATCGCGGTGACGCTGCGTGGCCTTGGGCTGGACCGGGGCCGGGTGCTGAAGGACCTTGGCCAGGCCATGGACCGCCTGCAGAAGAACGTGACCGAGACGCCCGGCATTTCCGAACGGCTGGCGGATGCGCTGAACCACGCCTGGACCTATGCGACGCTGTTCTTTGGCGAGGCGCAGATCAGGACCGGGCATCTGCTGGTGGCGCTGCTGAACGACCTGACGCTGCGGCGCGAGATCGAGCAGTATTCCCCGGTCTTTGCCGACATGTCCGCCGAACGGATCGGGGCCGAGGCGCGTACCCTCTGGGCCGATTCCGAGGAAGAGGACATGCGCCCGATGGACGGCACCGGCATCGGGTCCGCGTCCGGCGCGCGGTCCGAGGGGCAGGGGGCGGCGACGGCGCTGGGGCGCTTTTCGGTCGACATGACCGCGCAGGCCGCGGATGGCAGGATGGACCCGGTCGTCGGCCGCGACGACGA
>RRZU011010520.1_pt1 | contig 41065 bp, 32 predicted proteins | sample 2165561 | NCBI WGS metagenome assembly RRZU01 (sample SAMN10456909, study PRJNA506462) | wastewater metagenome | isolation source: wastewater sludge | place: USA: Moscow, Idaho | reverse complement strand
CGATGCCGGCGCCGCCGTGGTCCGCACGACCGACGGCCAGGGCAAGGGCGAGGCCCTCTGGACCTCCGTGGTCGCCTCGAAGGGCGACCTGATCGTCTGGTGCGACGCCGACGTGCGCGCCTTCGACCCCGCCTTCGTCACGGGCCTCCTCGGCCCCCTGCTCACCCGCCCCGAGGTCGGCTTCGTGAAGGGCTTCTACGAGCGGCCCCTCAACGACCAGCAGGAAGGCGGCGGCCGGGTCACCGAGCTCGTGGCCCGCCCCCTCATCGCGCTGCTCTTCCCCGAGCTGGCCGGCATCGTGCAGCCGCTGTCGGGTGAGTACGCCGGCCGCCGCGACGTGCTCGAGCGCCTGCCCTTCGTCCAGGGCTACGGCGTGGACCTCGGCCTGCTGGTGGACGTCACCCGCCTCATCGGCCCGGAGGGCATCGCCCAGGTGGACCTCGGCGTGCGCCACCACCGCAACCGGTCGCTGGCCGAGCTCTCCCCGCAGGCGCTCGCGGTCATGCAGACGGCACTGCGCCGCGCCGGCCTCGACGCCGAGGCGCCGGCCGTCCTCACCCGTCCGGGCGTGCCCGACGTGTGCATCGAGTCGGGCGAGCGCCCGCCGCCCATCGAATCCCCCACCTACCGCCGCGCCACCCCCTGAGCGCTCGTCCTGCCAGAGCCTTCGTTCTGCCAGCACGAGCCTGTTCTGCGGAACAGGCTCGTGCTGGCGGAACGGCGGAGGTGGGCGACGGCGGGATCAGGCGTGGACGGGCGGGCGCCGGTCGGCCCAGGGCGCGGCCGCCTCGAGCTGCGCGGCGACCCGCAGCAGCAGGTCCTCCCGGCCGTAGGCGGCCACCAGCTGGATCCCGATGGGCAGGCCGTCGGCGTTCCAGTGCAGCGGCAGCGAGATGGCGGGCTGACCCGTCGTGTTGAAGGGCGCGGTGAAGGGCACGATCTCGGCCGAGCGGAACAGCCCGACGAGGGGGTTGTCCGGTGTGCCGGTGAACTCGCCGAGGACCGGGGGCGGCTCGGGGATCGTGGCGGTGAGCAGCAGGTCGTACCCGCCCGCCCACCAGTCGGCCACGTTGCGGGTGAACGAGTGCATGTACTCGATGGCGGCGAGGTAGTCGGTGGCGTTGACCGAGCGGCCGGCCTCGGCGAGGGCCCAGGTGCCCGGCTCGACGTCGTCGGCGGTGACGGGCGTGCCGACGGCCTCGCCCATGCGGTCGAGGTCGCGGGCCACCCACGCGTTGTAGGCGTTGATGAAGTGCAGGACGAAGTCGGGGTCGTCGAGCGCCGCCGGGGACGACTCGTCGAGGCGGTGCCCCAGCGACTCGAGCAGCGCGGCCGCGCCGTGCACCGCGGCGACCGTGTCGGGGTGCGGATCACCCACGACGCTCGGTGCCTCGAGACGCCATCCGATGCGCAGCGAGCCGGGGTCGGCGCCGAGCTCCTCGACGTAGGGACGGGCGGGGGGCGGGGCGGTGTACGGATCGCCCGGCATGGTGCCCTGCACGGCGTCGAGGACGGTGGCGGTGTCCCGGACGCTGCGGGTCACCGCGAGGCGGGCCACCAGCCCGCCCCAGGACTCGCCGACCTCGGGCCCGACCGAGTGGCGGCCGCGTGACGGCTTGAGGCCCACCAGGCCGCACTCGCTGGCGGGGATGCGGATGGAGCCGCCGCCGTCGCCGGCGTGGCCGATGGCCACCATGCCCGACGCCACCGCCGCGGCCGAGCCACCGCTCGAGCCACCGGTCGAGCGGGTGGTGTCCCACGGGTTGCGGGACGGGCCGTACGTGGCGGGCTCGGTGGTGGGCACCAGGCCGAGCTCGGGGGTGTTGGTGCGCCCGACGCAGATCAGCCCCGCGGCCCGGAACTTCTCGGTCAGGTAGGTGTCCCGGGTGGGGCGCCAGTCGTGGTCGCGCAGGAACTTGGTGCCGCCGTAGTACGGGTCGCCCGCGCTGTAGCCGTCGAGGTCCTTCACCACGAAGGGCACACCCCGGAAGGGGCCGTCGGGGATCTCCGCCGCGGCCTCGGCCCGGGCCTTGTCGAAGCGCTCGTGGATGACGGCGTTCAGCTGCGGGTTGACCCGCTCGATGCGCTCGATGGCGGCGTCGACGAGCTCGAGCGGGCTGGCTTCGCCCGTCCGCACCAGCTCGGCCTGCGCGGTGGCGTCCAGGAAGGCGGCGTCAGAATCCATGGGGGCGAGCGTAGGGTTTGGCGATGGCACCGGGTGACGAGCTCGAGCGGCGCGGCGGCGACGATCTGGAACGGCCGCCCATGGCGTGGCTGCCGGTCGTGGTCATCGGCGGGCTCGCCCTCTTCGGCGCGTGGTCCCTGTTCACCTTCGTGGTGGCCACCATCGGCACCCTGGTGAAGCTGGGCATCGTGGTGGGGATCGTCGCCCTCGTCGGCTGGATCCTCGTCAAGGGCTACAAGGGCCCGCCCGACACCTGACCCTCAGGGGGCGGTGTCGATCGTGGCCAGGTGCGCGGCCACGGCCTCGGTGACGCAGGCGGCGGTGTCGTGCCGGGCCCGTTCCTCGCCGAAGCGCTCGACGAGGGAGATGACGGGCACCCGGTCGCCCACGTCGTCGTAGACCTGACCGACGACGGCGAGCACCGGCACCTCGAACTCGGCGGCGAGCTCGGTGACCCCACCGACGACCTTGCCCTCGAACGAGGCCTCGTCGAGGAACCCCTCGCCCGTGACCACGAGGTCGGCCCCCTCGATGGTCTCGTCCAGGCCGACCTCGTCGGCGACGACGTCGAAGCCCTCGACGAGACGGGCGCCGGCCGCCGCGAGACCGCCGGCGAGCCCGCCGGCGGCGCCGGCGCCGCGCACCGCGCTGACGTCCACGCCGTGCTCGTCCTCGTAGACCTGCACCAGACGCTCGAGCCGGCGCTGGAGCAGCTTCACCTGCGCCGGCGACGCGCCCTTCTGCGGCGCGAAGCGCTCGGCGGCGTCGACGAAGGGGATGGTGACGTCGCAGGCCACCAGGATCTCGACGCCCCGGAGACGTTGGAGCGGGTAGAGCGCCCGGAGCGCCCCGAGGCCCCCGTCCGTGGTGGCCGAGCCGCCCACGCCCACGATCACCCGACGGGCGCCGGCCTCGACGGCCTCGCCGATGAGCTCCCCCGTGCCGTAGGTGGACGCCGCCATCGGGTCGTTCCCCTCGGCCCCGCCCACCAGCGACAGGCCCGAGGCCAGGGCCATCTCGATCACCGCGGTCGACCGGTCGAGCCGCCAGGGCGCGTCGACCGGGTCCCCGAGGGGGCCGGTGACGGTCGACGTCCGGTTGGCGCCGCCGAGGGCCTCGAGGAGGCCCTCACCGCCGTCGGCCATGGGCACCTCGTCGCAGGTCCACCCCGCCTCCCAGGCGGCGCGCCCGATGGCGTCGGCGACCTCGGTCGCCGACGCGGTGCCGCGGAACTTGTCGGGCGCGGCGACCAACCTCACCGCGCCAGTGTGGCCGATCGTCCCGGCCCGCGACCCCCGCACCCGGCTCGGAGCGGGCGGACGACAGCGGGGGGACGAGCGGCGGGTAGGTTCGGCGCCATGGCCCAGCGACCGGTGGTGATCGTGTCGAACCGTGGGCCGGTGTCGTTCCGCCACGGCGACGACGGCGAGCTCGTGGCCAAGCGGGGCGCCGGCGGTCTCGTGTCGGGGATCGGCCCCCTCGTGGCCGGGACCGACGCCACCTGGATCGCGGCGGCCATGTCCGACGCCGACCGCGCCGCGGCCGCCGGCGGGGTCATCGAGGCCGAAGGCTTCCGGGTGCGGGCGCTCGACCTCGACCCGGACGACTTCCGCCTCGCCTACGACGTCGTGTGCAACGCCGTGCTGTGGTTCGTGCACCACGGACTGTTCGAGACGGCCCGCCGTCCCCGCTTCGACCGCCGCTGGCGGGAGGCCTGGGCGGCCTACCGCCGGGTCAACGAGGCCTTCGCCGACGCGGTCGTCGCCGACGCCCCCGAGGGTGCCGCGGTACTCGTGCAGGACTACCACCTGTGCCTGCTCGCCCCCCGGGTGGCCGAGCGGCGGCCCGACCTCGCCCTCATCCACTTCAGCCACACGCCCTTCGCCCCGCCGGAGCTGCTGCGGGTGCTGCCCGACGCCGAGGCCCGGGAGCTGCTGGCGGGCATGGCCGCCCACGACGCCTGCGGCTTCCACTGCACCCGATGGGCGGCGGACTTCGAGGCCAGCGCCCGCCTCGTCCTCGGCGAGTCGCCCCGCACCTTCGTCTCGCCGCTCCCGTCCGACCCCGACGACCTGACCGCGGTGGCCACGTCCGAGGCCGGCGTGGCGGCCCGGGCCGCGCTCGAGCGCGAGGTGGGCGACCGTCGCCTCCTCGTGCGGGTGGACCGCATCGAGCTGCCGACGGACCTGCTGCGGGGCTTCCTGGCCTACGACGACCTGCTGGCCACCCACCCCGAGTGGCGGGAGCAGGTCGTGTTCGGCGCCTTCGTGTACCCCTCCCGCGAGGGCCTGCCGGAGTACCTCGCCTACCGCCAGGAGGTCGAGCGGGTGGTCGCCGACGTGAACCGGCGCTGGGCCACCCCCGGGTGGACCCCGATCCTCTACGACGCCTCCGACGACTTCCCCCGCTCGCTCGCCGCCCTGGCCCTCGCCGACGTGCTGCTCGTCAACCCCGTGCGCGACGGCCTGAACCTGGTGGCCAAGGAGGGGACGCTGCTCAGCGCCCGCAGGTCGGTGCTGGCCCTGAGCCCCGAGGCCGGCGTGTGGGAGGAGGTCGGCGACACCGCCCTGCGGGTGCACCCCTTCGACGTGGCCGGCACCGCCGACGTCCTCCACGCCGCGCTCTCGCTGCCCGCCGACGAGCGCGCCTCCCAGCACGAGCGCCGCCTGGCGGTCGTGGAGGCCCGCCGCCCGAGCGACTGGCTCGCCGACCTCCTCGCCGCCGCCGGCCCCTGACCGCCGGTCCCCCGCCCCGTTCCGGTCATCGCCTCGTCACACCGGTGTGACCAACCACGCACCAGAACGAGCCGCCCGGCGTTCTGGTCATCGCCTCGTCACACCAATGTGACCAACCGCCTACCAGAACGAGCAGCCCGGCGTTCTGGTCATCGCCTCGTCACACCAGCGTGACCAACCACGTACCAGAACGAGCAGGCCGACGTTCTGGTCATCGCCTCGTCACACCGGTGTGACCAACCGCCTACCAGAACGGGCGGGGTGGGTCAGGCGTCGGTGAGGCGCTGGAGGAGGTCCCGCACGCCGGCGGGACCGTCGACCACGAGGTCGGCCTGGTCGAGCAGCTCGGGGGTCGATTCGTTGCTGCGCACGGCCACCCGGAGCGCCTCACGACCCTCGCCGGCGAGGCGGTCGAGCTCGGCGAAGGCCGAGAGGTCGCCGACGTCGTCGCCCACGTACATGATCGAGTGGACGCCGTTGGCGATGTTGCGCACCGCGGTGCCCTTGTCCACGTCGATGGGTGGGTGCAGCTCGTAGGACATGCGCGCCGGGCGGCAGCGCAGGCCCGAGCGGGCGGCCTGGGTGGTGGCCCAGTCGTGCACCTCGGCCTCGATCTCGGGGTGGGTGCGGTAGTGGAGGGTGAGCGACAGGCCCTTGCGCTCGACGAGCATGCCTTCGGGCCCGCGCACCTCGCCGAGGGAGGCGACGTCGTCGATCACCTCCCGCCACGCACCGCCCTGGGGGTGGTCGAAGCGGCGGTCGCCGCTGAGCGCCTCCAATCCGTAGAGGCCGGTGAGGATCAGCGAGTGGGGCAGCACGTCGAGCAGGAAGGCGAGGGGTCGTCCCGAGACGACCGCCACCCGGGCGAAGCGGCGGGTCAGCTCGTCGAGCAGCTCGGGCACGCCGTCGAGGGGCAGGGCCTGCGTGGGGTCGTCGACGATGGGCGACAGCGTCCCGTCGTAGTCGATGATGATCGCCGCGTCCTCGGGCTGCGCGAGGAAGGGCGCGAGGGCGTCGAGGGACGCGGGTTCACCGGCCACGGGCATCACGGCGGGCCCGGCGGGATCAGCCCGCGGGGGCCTGGGCGAGGTCGGGGCCGAGCCACACGACCACCACGGCGTTCTTGATGTCGAAGCCCGGGTCGGCCGGGAGGGGCTGGACGGAGGTGGGCTGCGCCCCGAGCGTCGCGGCGACCGCCTGGGCGTCGGCCTGGTAGCTCGTCGTCGCGTCCTCGAAGTAGTAGACGATCGTCGTCGGCGTGGTCGGGGCCGAGCCCTCGGGCGGGATGGCGGCGGTGTAGCCGGCCTGGGTCAGGGTGGTGGTGGCCACGCCGGCGGCGCCGCTGACGCCCGAGCCGTTGGCCACGTAGACCGGCAGGGAGGCCGGGGCCACCGCCGTGGTGCCCGTCCCGGCGATGACGTCGGTGGGGTCGGTGCTGTCGGTGCCCGTGCCCACGCCGCTCGGCACCGTGGTGTCCGACGACGGGAGCTCGCCCGTGTCGATGTCGACCCCGCCGGCGTCGAAGCCCTTGCTCAGGAAGAGGAAGCCGATGAGCACGGCCGCCCCGATGAGCAGGAGGCCCCGGACGGGTGCGGCTTCAGCTTGGTTCGCCATGGCTCACCGTCCCGGATGTTGGCCGACGGAGGGACCCACGAACCGGGCGCGACGGCGTTCGGTCCGGAGCTTCCGGAGTCGGCGGACCACCAGCGGGTCGTAGGCGTGCGCCTCCGGATCGTCGAGGAGCTGGTTGAGCAGCTGGTAGTAGCGAGTGGGTGACAATTCGAACTGCGAGCGGATCGCGTTCTCCTTCGGTCCGTCCTGGGTCCACCAGGTACGTTCGAAGTCGAGGATAGACCGGTCGCGGTCGCTCAAACCCATCACCTTCGAGCGTGGCACGCCCGGACGCCCCGAACGCGGACCCTCGGTACGCTGGCCGCCCCGCCGGGTTAGCTCAGTTGGCAGAGCACCTCTCTTGTAAAGAGGATGTCGTCGGTTCGATCCCGACACCCGGCTCTCGAGAATCCCCAGGTCGGGCCGCACTACCGACTTCGACACTTCCGAGCGGGCGCGACATCCATCCCGCGTCGCCGTTGTGCACTAGGTCCTCCGTGAACCCGCCACGAACCAACCGCTCCCGCCGTCACCATCTCGTGGCACAGGGGTACCAACGCGCTTGGACGGCGGGCACCGAACGAATCCTGCTCGTACGCAAGGCCGATCTCGTGGCGCGCCCGGTCGGCACGGCTGACGCGTTCGTGAAGCAGAATCTCCTAACCTTCGAAACCCCTGACGGCCCGAGCGATGCCATGGAGGTGCGATTCGGGGGCGTCGAGTCACGGTGGTTGCCCCACGCTCGACGGTGGACTGAGGGTGCCCGCACCGCTAACTCGGAGTTCGCGGTTCGTGCCCTTCTCGCGCTGCACTGGGCGAGGAGCTATTCCGTGACCGACACCATGAGTGCTCTCTTCGATGTCGCCAAGGAGGAGGTCTTCGCTGACGTCGCCTCGGATCCTGAGATTCAACGAGCCTTCGACACCTGGATCGAGCGGGAGGCGGCACCAGGCGAGCTAGCAGCCCACCTCGAAGAGAAGGCCCAAGCGTGGCGAGCGCAGAACACTCTGTTTGTGAGCCGCGTACAGCACTACTTCCACAAGGCGATTGAGCATTTCACGGACATGCACAGCCAACGCGTCACGCTCGCCCGGCCCAATCGAGTCGAGTTCGTGTTCGCAGACTCGCCCGTCGTCGTCACGACCGGGCCGGGCGGGATTGCTGGAACAGCAGCCAAGCCTGTCGCCCTGCTGCAAGCGGAAGGTGTGTGGTGTCCGCTCTCCCCATCGGTCGGCATCAGCCTCTGTTCGGAGCCGCGGGACGATGTGGTCCTGGGCCCGTCCGGAGGACAGCAGCTCAACCTCTTGTCCTGGCGTTACGCCTCTCGGTTCGTCGGCGCCCGCCCCGGCGTAGACCTCGATCGGGCGCTCGCCAAACCAGCGGGTACGTTCAGCATCACCCCGTGACGGCTTCAGCCAAGGCCACACCACAGCTGAGCAGGGCAAGCCCGCCCACCAGCTGTGGGGGTCTTCTCAGCAGGCGCCGCTCAGGCGCCGCCGAGGCGCTGGGCGATGGCGGCGGCGTCGACCCGGCTGGTGACGCCGAGCTTGCGCAGGATGTTCGAGACGTGGACGCTCGCCGTCTTCTCGGAGATGTAGAGGGCTTCGCCGATCTCCCGATTGGTGTCGCCGGCCGCCACCCGGGCCAGGACCTCGGCCTCGCGGGCGGTGAGCCCGAGGGCGTCGACCGAGGCCTTCGCGACCACCACCGGCGGCGGCGCCTCCACGCTCAGACGGCTACGGCGGGCCAGGCCCGCCACGGCGTCGAGCAGCGGCGGCGACCCGAGAGCGAGCGCCCGCCGCTGCGCGTCGTGCACGGCGGCCGCGGCACGGGCGAGCTCCCCGGTGGCCACCGCGGCCTCGGCCTCGCGGAGGCGCGATGCGGCGGCCCACCAGGCGTCGGGGGCGGCTTCCCAGCAACGGGTGGCCTCGGCCCAGGCGTCGGGGTCGGGCGCGCGCAGCCGGGTCACCGACGCCGCCGCGGTGCGGAGGTTGGCCACCGCGTCCGGTGACGGGGTCTCGACCGCGGGCACGGCCTCGACGAGTTCCAGCAGTTCGGCCGCCGTGGCGTCGAGGTCGACCGGCTCCTGCCGGGCCCGGGCGTCGAGGCTCCGTTCCACCTCGGCGGCGACCCGCAGGAGGGCGAAGCGGGGCGCCCACACGGCGGCGCCGCCCCCGAGCGAGCGCCCACCCTCCTCGGCTCGCGCCGCGGCCTCGTCCCCCTCACCCAGGACCAGGTGCACCTCCGCGACGGCGGCGTCGAGCAGCGGTCGGTGCCAGGGGTCGATGGGCTGTGCCGCCGCTTCGCCCAGCGCCGCCTCCGCCCCGGCGCGGTCACCCCGGCGGGCGGCGAGCAGGGCACGCGCCCGCCCGAGCCGGATCTCGCCCACCGGGAGGTCGTCGGGCTCGGGGTGGCGGGCGAGCAGGGCCTCGGCCTCCTCCCCCCGACCGAGGCGGAGCAGGCCCTCGGCGGCGACCGCGTCGAGGTAGCCGGCCGTGCTGCGGTCGATGCCGGCCCGGTCGACCTCGTCGACCCCGGCCCGGGCGCAGGCCACCGCGTCCGCACAGGCGCCGACGTCGAGCAGGACGCTCGCCAGGTAGATGCGGGCGAGGGCGCGGGCCTGCGCGGAGGGGGCCGCATCGACCGCCTCACGACAGCGGGCCACCGCCTCGTCGGGACGCCCGAGCGCGGCGAGTGCGACCCCGAGGACGCGCCGGCCCATGGTCCAGGCGGCCGGGTCGAGGGCGGCGTCGGGCACGACCTCGAACAGCCGGCGGCACCACGCCTCGGCCGTGGTGAACCGGCTGCGCATCAGCTCCGCCTGCCCCAGGCCGGCGAAGGTCGCGGCGGCGCCGGCCCCGCCGGGGTCGGCCTCGACCAGCGCGGCGGCGCGGTCGAACTCGACCGACGACTCGTCGAGGCGGCCCGAGGTCCACAGGTACCGACCCAGGCGCTCGTGGCCCCACGCCGCACCCAACGGCGGCGGGCCCAGCGGCATCGCCTCGGTCGCCAGCGCCACCGCCCGCGCGTTGCCCACGGTGCCACTGGCCAGCTCGGCGGCCTGCCAGAGGCGGTCGCTGCGGGACGCGCCCGCCGCCGCGGGCCCGGCGGCGTCCCAGAGCTCGAGGGCCCGCTCGAGGTGGGCGAGGGCGGTGCGCGGCGCGACGGCCTGGGACGCGTCGGCCGCGGCGAGCAGCGCGCCGAACGCCGCGGGGGCGTCACCCGCCCGGTCCAGGTGGAGGGCCAGCTCGGACACGGCATCCGCCCCGCCCGAGGTCGCGGCCGGTCCGGCGAGGGCGTCGGCCACCCGCCGGTGGAAGCGCTGCCGCTGCGGCGCCAGCAGGTCCCGATAGACCACCTCGCCGATCAAGGCGTGGCGGAACCGGTAGGTGCCGACCTCCGGGTCGACCACCAGGACGCGGGCGTCCCGGGCCGCCCGGACGGCCTTCTCCAGCGCGTCGTCGTCGAGCCCGGCGGTGGCTCGCAACAGGTCGTGGTCGGCCTCGCGTCCGATGATGGCCAGGGCCGCCAGCAGCGCCTGCGTGCGCTCGTCCAACTCCGCGAGGTCCGTCGCGAGCAGGTCGGAGAGCGCCGCGGGGATCGCCTCGCCCGCCACATGGGCGGCCACGAGCTCGGCGGTGAAGAACGGGTTGCCCTGACCCCGTGCGAGCACGTCGTCGACCAGGGCCGGCGGCGCCGGGACCCCGAGCTGACCGGTGACCGCCTCGGACACCGCGGCCCGGTCGAGGCCGGTGAGGGCCAGGCGGTGGACGCCCGGGAGTCGGGCGAGCTCGGCCAGGCGACGCCCGAGCACGGCGTCGGACCACACCTCGTCGGCCCGGTAGGTACCGACCAGCACGACGTGCTCGTCGAGGAGGTTCCGCGCGAGGAACTCGAGGAGGTTCCACGTCATCGGGTCCGCCCAGTGGAGGTCCTCGAAGCCGATGAGGACCGTGCGCTCGGCGGCGACGCGGGCGACGAGGTCGAGCACCGGGCCGAACACCCCACCCGCCTCGGGTGCGACGGCACCGGTGCCGTCGTCGGGGGAGGTGCCCTGCAGGAGCGCGGTCAGCGCCGGGGTGGGCTCCCACGCGTCCGGGGCCGACCGACGCACCTGGCGGAGCAGGTCGGCCACCGGCGCGAGCGGGATGACGTCGCCGCCCAGGTGGACGCAGCGCCCGAGGAGGTGATCGACCCCGGCCACCGCCGCGCCCTGGCGCACGAGCGTCGTCTTGCCGATGCCGGCCTCCCCGCCCACGAGAAGGAGCGAGGGCGCGCCCGCCCGCGCCGCCGCCACGGCGCGGGCCACGACGTCGAGCTCCGCGGCGCGACCCACGAAGCCGGTTCCGTCCACGGGGTCGCCCACCGTCGCCAGTATCGACCAGTGGCCGCCCGCCTGCCCTCGATCCTCGCTGAGGCCCCCACGGCGCGGATCTGAGGTGCTCCTCCCGATGTGCTGCCTGCCCCCTTAGGCGCAGCGTGCTGGCTGTCCCTCGAACCAAGGAGCAGCCATGCACGGACGACCCACACCCATGACCACCGGCGAGCCGCGAGCGAGCCACCCTCAGCGTTGGCGAGTGCTCGTCGTGCTGGTGCTCGCCTTGCTCGTCACCTCGATCGACCACACGATCATCAACGTCGCTCTGCCGCAGCTCGTCGACGACCTCGGGGCCAGCGGTGCCCAGCTCCAGTGGGTCGTCGCCAGCTACACCATCGTGTTCGCCGGCCTGCTGCTCACGGCGGGAAGCCTCGGGGACCGCTTCGGCCGCCGCCGGGCCCTCGTCGCCGGCCTGGCCACGTTCCTTGCCGGCTCGATCGGCGCCGCGCTGGCGACGTCGACCCCGATGCTCATCGCCGCCCGGGGCGTGATGGGCGTCGGCGGCGCACTGATCATGCCGACCACCCTGTCCATCCTCGTCAACGTCTTCGGCGACCCACGCGAGCGGGCCAAGGCCATCGCCGTGTGGACCGCGGCGAGCGGGGTGGGCATCGCCGTCGGCCCGATCGTGGGCGGCGCGCTGATGCGCAGCTTCTCGTGGTCGTCGGTCTTCTGGATCAACGTGCCCCTGCTCGGCGCCGCCCTGTTGGTCGGCCTCCACGTCGTGCCCGACTCCCGCGACCCGGCCGCCACCCGGCTCGATCCGATCGGCGCGCTGCTCTCCGTCGCTGCGGTCGGATCACTCGTCTACGCCATCATCGAGGGTCCGGCCCACGGGTGGCGCTCGGCATCCACGCTGACCGCCTTCGGCGTCGGCGCCGTCCTCACCGTGGTCTTCGTGGCCTGGGAGCTCCACCGTGACGACCCCATGCTCGATATCCGCCTGTTCGCCGACCGCGGGTTCTCCGCCTCGAGCGCCGGCCTGGCCCTGCTGTTCTTCGCCATGGCGGGCGCGGTGTTCCTCCAGGCCCAGTACCTGCAGTTCATCCTCGGCTACACCCCCCTGGCCGCCGGCTTCGCCCTCGTCCCGGCGGCGGTGGGGATGCTGCTCGGCACGGGCGTCGGCGCCCACATGGGCGGCGCCCTCGGCGGCCGGCGCACGGTGACGGCCGGCCTGCTGATCGCCACCGCGGGCATCGCCCTCCAGGCGGCCTTGGCCGACGGCACGTCGTACCTGCCGACGGGCTTCGGCCTCCTGCTGTTCGGTCTGGGTGCCGGCATCACCATGCCGTCCGCCACCGACCTGATCATGTCCACCCTGCCGCCCGAGCGGGCCGGCGTGGGCTCCGCGGTGAACGACACGGTCCGGGAGCTGGGCGGGGCCCTCGGCGTGGCCGTCATCGGCAGCGTCGCCGCCACGGGCTACGCCAGCACCCTGCGGGCCGACGCCGATGCGCTGTCGTCGGTGCCCGAAGGTGTCCGGGCCGCGGCCCTGGACAACGTCGGCGCCGCCTTGCACGTCGCCCACGGCCTCGGAGCGGACGGGGCGACCCTCGCCCAGGCCGCCCGGACCGCCTTCGTCGACGCCATGGGCGCCGGCCTGTGGGTGGCGGCGGGCGTCGCCCTCTGCGCCACCGTCATCGCCTGGCACTTCCTCCCGGCCGACGGGGCCCCCGCGGGCCACGGCGGGCACGGGCGCCACGGCGGCCACGGGCGCCACGGCGGACACGGGCACCACGGCGGCCACGGGCACCACGGTGGGCACGGCCAGGGCCACGAGGCCGGCGACCACGCTCCCCGCAGCGCCGAGCCCGCTCCGATCGAGCCCGTCGCCGCCGTCGCCGCCCGGAGCCCCCGGGTCGGCCACCACCGCCTCCGGTTCGGCCTTCCGGGCGGCGCCCTCCTCCTGGCGCTCCTGCTCGTGCCCGCCCTCGGCGCCTGCTCCAGCGACGGGACCCCCACCACCCCCCGCGCCGAGGCCACACCGGCGTCCGACACCGTCACGGCCCGTCCCACCGAGCCCGTCGACCGGCTCGTCCCGGTCGGCGGGGCCCGGCTCCACCTCCGGTGCCACGGTGCCGGCCGGGAGACGGTCGTGCTCATCGCCGGCTTCGGGCCACGCCCGAGACGTGGGACGCCATCGAGCCGGCGGCGGCCCGGCGCACCAGGGTGTGCGCCTACGACCGCTTCGGCTCCGGCCGGAGCGACGCCGCACCGGCTCCGCAGACCTTCGCCACGGAGGCCGACGACCTGCACGCCTTGCTGCAGGCGGCGGGCGAGCCGGGGCCGTACGTCGTCGTCGGTCACTCGTTCGGCGGGGACGAGGCCGTGGCCTTCGCCGACCGCTTCACCGACGAGGTGGCCGGTGTCCTGCTGGTCGACGCCAGCCCCACGACTTGGAACGAGGCCAGCTGCGCCGTCGTGGACGACGGCTCGCCGTTGGCCCGGAGCTTCGTCCAGAGCTGCGCCCTGGTGGCCGATCCCGACGCCAACCCCGAGGCGCTCGACGGCCCGGCCGCCTTCGCCGAGCTGGCCGCCGTCGCCACCCTCGGCGATCTCCCCCTCACGGTGCTCAGCGCCGCCGACCACGGCTTCCCGGCCGAGCTCGACCGGGTCTGGCGCCGGGGCCAGGCGCACTGGGCGGCGCTGTCCTCCGAGGGTCGCCTCGTCGAGGTCGAGGAAACCGGGCACGAGATCCAGGTCGACCGCCCGGACGTCGTGACCGCCGAGCTCGACGCGCTCGTCTCCCGGCTTTCGCAGTGACCTGAAACCGACGAGTGCGGCCCGGGTCCCGGGTTCGGCACGAGGCGGCCCCGTGGATCACGGGGCCGCCTCGGCGCCGCGCCGCCCCGCGGGATCAGGCGAGGGCGATCCGGTAGAGCGTGGTCGAGGTGGTGACGAAGAGCGTCCTGCCGTCGTCGCCGCCCACCGCGCAGTTCGTCGGCTGGGCCTGGGGGTCCGGCAGGGCGATGGAGCCCCAGAGGGTCCCGTCGGGCGCGTAGGCGGACACGCCGGCACCGCCCCCGATCACGAAGATGTTCCCGGTGGCGTCGACGCACACACCGTCGGGGAACCCCTCGAAGTCGGCCACGAACGCCGGGGCGGCGGCGTCCTCCAGCCCGCCGCCAGGAGCGATGTCGTAGGCGGTGAAGCTGTTCCCGAGCGTGTCGCTGACGTAGAGCGTCTCCTGGTCGGGCGAGAGGGCGATGCCGTTGGGTGCCGTCGCCTCGGGATCCATCTCCACCTCGGCGGTCACGGCGCCCTCCGGGGACACCCGGAACACCCCGCGGTAGCCGAGCGGCGTGTCGGCGCCCGGTGCGAAGTCGGTGAACCAGACCGTCCCGTCCGACGCCGCGGCGACGCCGTTGGGACCGCTGAAGGCCACCCCGTCCAGCCCGTCGGCCAGCACCTCGCGGGTGCCGTCGGCGGTCACCTGCACGACCGTGCCGACGTCGGGTTCGGTGGCGACGAGGCCCCCGGCCCCGTCACCGTCGATGTCGGCGATGTCCGTGTCCGGGTCGACCACGGTCACCTCGTCGTCGGCGCCGAGCTCGAGCAGTTGGCCTTCCTTGTCGGTGAACAGCAGCGTGCCGTCGTCGGCGTTCCAGGTGACGCCCTCGAGGAACCCGAAGCCGTCCGCCACGACCTCGGGAGCGCCGGCGCCGCTCACCGGGTCGACCGGTGGCCCTGCGGTGGTCGTGGTGGTCGCCTCGGTGCTCGGTGCGCTCGTCGCCGCCGCCGGATCCGCCGAACCGGATCCCTCGTCCGAGCTGCAGCCCGCGACGACCAGCGCGAGCACCGAACAGACGCTGAGTGCGCCCACGGGAATGGCTCTCGTGATCTTCATGGTGTGGTCCGTGCCTTTCGTGCAGGCCCGCTCGGGCCCATCGTCACGAGGAACGTTGGAGGAGGCCGTCGACAGATCGTCGACACCCGCACGCACGACCCACGCTGGGTGGTACACAAGCGGTGACAAGGAGGGCGTGGCCATGGCGTACGGCGTGCTGTTGCTGTTCGAGGGTGTGAGCGAGGACGACTACTGGGCGGTGAACGCCTCGATGGGCATCGACGAGGAGGGGAGCACCGGCTGGCCCGAGGCCCTCATCTCGCACACCGCCGCACTCACCGACACCGGCCTCGCCGTCTCGGAGATCTGGGAGTCCAAGGGCGACCAGGAGCGCTTCCTCGCCGAGCGCCTCGGCCCGGCGCTGGCCGCGGCCGAGGTCGAGCCGCCGTCGCAGGTGATCGAGCTGGACGTCTTCAACTACCACCACCCCGGCTGACGCTCGACGGCCGAACCAGCTCCTGACGAGCACGGAACGGCCCACTCGACCTGCCCCACCCTGCCCCTGGCCGGGCGCCTCGAAGGGCGAGGCGAGCAGCAGCGCCTGAGGTCAGGACGTCGGGTCGACGCGCCGGAGCAACGGCTCGTCGCCCGCGGCGAACAGCACCAGCGCTTCGTCGCCGAGGGCCGCGACGCCACGGAACTCCGCGTCCTGCGGCAGGTCCAACGCCGCTTCGGACCAGTCCGTCCCGTCGCTCGACACCCACGCGGTGGTGTCGCCCGGGCTGCCGCCGCTCACCACGGCGACGAAGCCCGACGAGGTGCCCGCCAGGACGGGGACCAGGTCGGTGTTGGGCTCGTCGAGCGCTTCGGCGAGCGCGCCGAGGCCGACGTCGGCCCAGTCGGTGCCGTCGTCGGAGCGCCAGGCGACGGCGACCGCGTCATCCGAGCAGCCGTCGCACTCGGACAGGCCGAACGCGAGGTAGGCGTCGTCCGACGCGCCGAGCGCCAGCACCGTCTCGCTGCCGTCGCTCACCTCGAGACCCGCGGCGTCGACCACGTCCCAGGATGCGCCGTCGTCGGTCGCCACGAGCTGGGGGGTCTCCTCTGCGCCGGGGCCGACGGCGAGGAAGCCGGAGCGGTCGGCATCGACCGTGATGGCGGACACCTCGCGCAACGCGGCGAGCTCGTCATCGGCCACGCGCTCCCACACCACCCCGTCGGGCGACGCGAGCACCAGCGGGGTCCGGCCTCCAGGGCCCGACGACGATGCCTCGACGAAGTTGGCGCCGACCAGGAGCAGGGTGTCGGCGTCCCCCGCGCCGCCCGACACGAACTCGTCGCCGGTGAGATCGAGACCGCTCACCACCCCTTCCTGCGACCACGTCTCCCCGTCGCTGGAGCGGTAGGCCACGATCTCGAGATCGGCGCCGGCACCCCCGTCCTCCTCCGAGCCCTCACCGGCGCCCGGGTCACCGGCCCCACGCGGCGCCAACGCCACCACCTCGTCCCCGGTCGAGAACAGCGCCGCGCTGACGAAATCGGCCGGCAGACCCGTCGTCCCTGGCTCGTCCGGCGTGCTCGAGGTGGCCGTGGCCTGCCCGTCGTCGGCACCGGTCGTCGCCGACGTGGTGGCGCCGTCCGACCCGCAGGCCGCAATGACCACCAGGGTGACGGCACCGACGAGGCCCCCCACCACGTTCGTCCTGGTCGTCCGCCGAGCCACTCGCATCGCCGGAGCGTAGGTGGACGAGCCCGATGAGGTCGCCGGTGCGGCGGTCGCCCTCCACACTGGGGCGGTGAGCGACCGCCTGCTGGACCACCTGCGCCCGTCGATGGACGGCGACGAGGTGCTGGAGGCGCTCGCCGAGTGGGCGGAGGGGACGGGCCGGCCGCTGTACCCGCACCAGGAGGAGGCGGTCCTCGAGCTGCTGTCGGGGGCCAACGTGATCCTGGCCACGCCGACCGGGTCGGGGAAGTCGCTCGTGGCCCTCGCCGCCCACGCCCGCTCGGTCGCCGGCGGGGGGCGCAGCTGGTACACCGCGCCGGTCAAGGCGCTGGTGTCCGAGAAGTTCTTCGACCTGTGCCGTCAGCTCGGGCCCGAGAACGTCGGCCTGCTGACCGGCGACTCCGCGGTGAACCCCGACGCCCCGGTCCTGTGCGCGACCACCGAGATCCTCGCCCACGTGGCCCTGCGGGATGGGGTCGAGGCCGACGTCGAGACCGTGGTGCTCGACGAATTCCACTACTACGGCGACCCCGACCGGGGCTGGGCGTGGCAGGTGCCGCTGCTCGAACTGCCCCAGGCGTCGTTCCTGCTGATGTCGGCGACCCTCGGCGACGTGAGCTTCTTCCAGGAGGAGCTCACCCGGCGCACGGGCCGCCCCACCGCGATCGTGGACGACGCCGTGCGCCCGGTGCCCCTGCGCTACGAGTACCGCCGCACGCTGCTGCACCACGCCGTCGAGGACCTGCTGGCCGCCGACGCCGCGCCGCTCTACATCGTCAACTTCTCGCAGAAGGACGCGGTGGCGCAGGCGTCGGCCCTCGCCTCGGTCACCAAGCTGGCCGACGACGCCAAGGCCATCGTCGCCGAGGAGCTGTCCCGGGCCAAGCTGCCCGCCGGCTTCGGCCGCGACCTCGGGCGCCTGCTGCGCAACGGGGTGGGTGTGCACCACGCCGGGATGCTCCCCCGCTACCGCCGCCTGGTGGAGCGCCTCACCCAGCAGGGCGCCCTCAAGGTGGTCTCGGGCACCGACACGCTGGGCGTGGGCGTGAACCTGCCCATCCGCACGGTCGTGCTCACCCGCCTCTACAAGTACGACGGCACCGAGAGCCGCCTGCTCACCGCCCGGGAGTTCCACCAGATCGCCGGCCGCGCCGGCCGGGCGGGGTACGACACCGAGGGGCTCGTCGTCGCCCTCGCCCCCGACCACGTGGCCGCCAACGACGCGGCCGAGGCCAAGGCCGGCGACGACCCCAAGAAGAAGCGCAAGCTCAAGAAGGCGGCGCCGCCACGGGGCTTCGTCTTCTACGACGAGGACACGTTCACCCGGTTGCAGACCGCCCGACCCGAGGCCCTCGAGTCGTCGTTCCGCATCACGCCGGGGATGCTCATGCAGCTCCTCGACCGCCCCGGCCCCGCGTGGGACCACGGCCGGGCGCTGCTGCTCGGCAACCACGAGCCCCGCGCCCGCCAGCGCCGCCACGTGCGCACCGCCCTCAGCCTCTACAAGGCCCTGCGCACCGCCGAGGTCGTGCGCCTGCTCGACACCCCCGACCGCTACGGCCGCTTCGTCGAGGTCGACCGGGACCTGCAGGCCGACTTCGCCCTCGACCAGCTGCTCTCGCCGTTCCTGCTGACCGCGGTCCCCCAGCTCGACGCCGAGCACGAGTCCTACGCCCTCGCGCTGCTGGCCCTCGTCGAGGCCGTGGTGGACAACCCCTTCCCGATCCTCATGGCCCAGAAGGACAAGGCGAAGGACGAGGCCATGGCCGCCATGAAGGCCGCCGGCGTGGAGTACGAGGAGCGCATCGCCGAGCTCGAGAAGATCAACTACCCGCAGCCGATGCGGGACCAGATCTACGACGTGTTCGACCGGTGGCGGGGCGCGAACCCGTGGATCGGCGACCGCAACATCGCCCCCAAGGGCGTGGTCCGCGACCTGTGGGACCGCTCCATGGACTTCCCCTCGTACGTGAGGTTCCTCGGCATCAAGCGCTCCGAGGGCCTGCTGCTGCGCTACCTCTCGGACGTCTACAAGACGATGCTGCGGGCCGTCCCCGACGCGGCCAAGACCGACGAAGTGGACGAGCTGACGGACTGGCTCGGCGCGGTGATCCGCACCACCGACTCGTCGCTGCTCGACGAGTGGACGGCGATGTTCGCCCCCGAGGCCGGTGGCGACCTCGACCTCGACGCCCTGGAGAGCGCCACCGAGGCGGAGACCGACGTGACCAGCGACCGCCGGGCCTTCCGGGCGCTCGTGCGCAGCCGGGTCTTCCGCTGGGTGCAGTACGCCGCGACGCAGCGGTGGGACGCGTGGTCCGAGGACCTCACCGAGATCGGCGACCACGGCTGGACCGCGGCCAAGCTGGCCGAGCAGTTCGCGCCGTACCTCGACGCCTACCCGGACGTGGCCCGGACCGAGGCGATCGGCATCGACGGCGGCGCCCGCGGCCCGGCCCGCTTCCTCGTCGCCGACGAGGGCGAGCAGTGGACCGTGGAGCAGGTGCTGGTCGACCCCGAGGGCCACGACGAGTGGTACCTGGAGGTCACCGTGGACCTCCCGGCCTCGGCCGAGGCCGGCGAGGTGGTGGCCCGCCTCGGCGGCCTGCGCCGCCGCTGACCCGGCCCCGATCCGGATGGCGGCGGCGCCGGCACGGGCCGGTACCGTCCCGCCGTGCGCTACTACGAGGACTTCCTCGTCGGGTCGGTCGACGAGAAGCCCGACATCTACCTCGTCACCCAGGACGAGATCATCGAGATGGCCGAGCGGTGGGACCCCCAGCCCTTCCACACCGACCCGGTGGCCGCCGCCGACTCGGTGTTCGGTGGGCTGGTGGCCTGCTCCGCCCACGTCTTCGCCATCTCCTGCGCACTCCACTCGAAGGTGCCGGACGACGAGAAGACCGCGGCGGTGAGCGCGCTGGGCTTCGACGCGTTGCGTCTGCACGCCCCCGTGCGGCCGGGCGATGCGCTCCGGGCCCGCTCGGAGATCACCGACGTGCGCCTCTCCCGGAGCCGCCCCGGCATCGGGATCGTGAGCTCCCGGGGGGAGCTGTTGAACCAGCACGACGAGGTCGTGTTCAGCCTGGCCAGCGCCGCGCTGATCCGCTGCCGTCCGGCCGACGGTGCGCCTGCGCCCGACGACGCGGACGACCGCTGAGGGCACCCGCACCACCCTGGCGCACGCCTCGCCGAGAATCTGGCAGTCTGAGTGCCATGACTGGCCACGTCGAGCCCACCACCGAGCAGCTCGCGGCGTTCCTCGCCGACGACCCGGGCAGCCCCGTCGTCATGTTGAACCTGCTGCGCTACCGCGACGAGGCGGACTACACCGAGTCGCCCGAGCTCGCCCCCGAGGCTCCCATCTCGGGCCGGGAGGCGTACCAGCGCTACTCCGAAGGCGTGCTCCCGATCCTCGCCGGCATCGACGCCGGCATCGAGCTGTTCGGCCCGTGCCACGGCACCCTCATCGGGCCCGCCGACGAGACGTGGGACGAGATCGTCCTGGTCCGGTACCCGGACACGGCGGCCTTCGTGGGCATGGTCTCGTCTCCCGAGTACCAGGCCATCACCGGCCACCGCACCGCGGCGCTGGCCGACAGCCGCCTGGTGCGCACCACCGCCGCTCGCCTGTAGCGCCCGCCGCCTCCCCACCCCGACGGACGGGTGCGCCCGGCCGGTCGGTCAGGAGACGCGGACCGGGGTCGGCAGCTTGCGCCGGGTCGTGGACCCGTCACCCACCTGGGCCATGGCGTTCGCGCCCCAGCACTGGACCGTCGAGTCGGCGAGCAGCGCGCAGGTGTGCTGGTCGCCGCCGACGACCGTGACCGCGTTGCTCAGCGGCTGGGTGTCGAACTGGTTGCGGACCACCACGGGCAGCTTGCGGGGAGAGGTCCGGGTGCCGTCGCCGGCCTGGCCGTCGCCGTTCAGGCCCCAGCAGCGCAGCTGCGCCGTGTTGATCCGCGCGCACGCGTGGAACCCGCCGACACCGACGGACACGGCACCGGTGAATGCCGTCGTCCCCGACGGCGCCTTGACCGCGCTGGGCAGCAGGGGGCCGGGCTGGCCCGGGAGGGTCACGGTGCCGTTGCCGCGTTGACCGCTGCCGTTGGGGCCCCAGCAGCGCAGCTGCTGGGTACTGAGGCGGGCGCAGGTCGACTGGAGGTCCGCGGCGATCTGGGTGACCGACCCCAGCGCCGCCGTCCCCGACGGGTCCTTGACCGTCTTCGGACGCAGGCGGGCCGTCGTGGTGCCGTCCCCGATCTGGCCCTGGCCGTTCTCGCCGAAGCACTGCACCCGCCCGTCGGTGAGCAGTGCGCACGTGTGCATGGAGCCGGTCGCGAGCTGCACGACGCCGGTCAGCGGGCCCGTGCCGGCGGCGTTCTGCACCGCCACCGCCCGCTTGCGGTTGGTGCGGGTGCCGTCGCCGATGGTGCCCTGGTTCTGACCCCAGCAGCGGGCTTCACCGGAGGACAGCCGGGCACAGGCGTGGAAGTCGCCGAGGGCGAGCTGGGCGATCCCGGTCAGCGTGGCACCGCCCTGCTGCTGCACCACGACGGGCCGGGTGCTCGGCGTCGTGGTCCCGTTACCGAGGTTGCCCACCAGGTTCTCGCCCCAGCACACCGCCGACGTGTCGGCCAGCAGCGCGCAGGCGAAACCGGTGCCCACGGCCACCTGGGTGACGCCGGTGAGCGGGTCGCCGTTCGCATCCTGCACCTGCAGCGCGAGGGCCGACCGCTGGTTGAACGCGCCCCCCGTGCCGAGCGGGCCGGTCCCCCAGCAGCGGGCCGTGGTGTCCTGGAGCACCGCGCACGTCATCGAGGCGCTGGCGGCGACCTGGGTCACGCCGCTCAGGTTCACGCCGCCCGCCCCCGCCGGTGAGGCGGCTACGACCGGCGCCAACCCGGCCAAGAGACCCACCACGATCATCAGACAACGCGTCGCTCGCATCCGCCCTCCTCGGGAACGGGGGACAGTCTGGACGACGGACGGCTGTGACGGGGAACACGTGACCTTCGACCCTTCGACAGCCGCCGTACGCGCCGGAAGATCACCCTGGAGACCATCGGTATCTGGGAGGTCGCGTGATGTCCAGACGCTTCAGTGGATTGGCCGGTGCGGCGGCGCTCGCGGCCGCCTTGGTCGTGGCCGCTCCCCCGGCACCGTCGACCCCGCTCCTCGCCCGGACGCCGAGCGCGGGGGCGACGACGGCCCCCGTCATCGCCTTCACCAGCCAGCGCGACGGCGGTGGTCTCAACCAGATCCACGTGATGGGCGGGGACGGGAGCAGCCCCACCCGGTTGTCCGACGGTGCCGGCCAGGACGTCGACCCGGCGTGGTCGCCGGACGGCACGAAGATCGCGTTCGCCAGCGGGCGCGACGGCAATTACGAGCTGTACGTCATGGACGCCGACGGCAGCGACGTCACCCGCCTGACCGACACCGCCGAGAGCGAGGGCAACCCGGACTGGTCACCCGACGGCAGCCGCCTCGTGTTCGACCGACTGCTCGGTGGCACGAACTACGAGGTCTTCACCATGGATGCGGCCGGCGGCAACGAGGCACGGCTGACCAACGTGACCGACGCCACCGACGCCGACCCGGCCTGGTCGCCGGACGGCACGAAGATCGCGTTCCAGAGCAACCGCAGCCCCCATGCCGGCGACCTCGAGATCTACACCATGGCCGCCGACGGCTCGGGCCAGACCCGGATCACGTCGAGCGGTGACAGCGACACGGACCCCACGTGGTCCCCAGGGGGCAATCAGATCGCGTTCCGCAGTCGGCGGACGGGCGACTTCCGCATCTACACGATGGGTGCCTCCGGAACGAGTCCCGACCCGACCGCCATCACCGACGGGACCAACGACGCCGAGCCGTCCTGGGCCCCCGACGACAGCTCCGTGGCCTTCCGTCGCTCCGACGACGGTGACGCCGAGATCTGGCTGGTGTCCCAGGAGGGTGAGTTCACGAAGCTGACCGACAACACCACGACCGACTGGCAGCCCGACTGGCGACCGGCGGTCGACACCACCCTCGCCGACGTCGCCGACGTGACCACCGGCGCCGAGTTCTCCTGCGCCCGTCTCGGCAACGGCCAGGTGCGGTGCTGGGGCTACGGGGCGCTGCACCAGCTCGGCAACGGCGGGACCACCGACTCCTCGGTGCCGGTCGTGGTCTCGGATCCCGCCGGCTCCGGGCCGCTCACCGGGGTCACCCAGCTCAGCAGCGGCACCAACCACAGCTGCGCCGTCGTCTCCGGCGGTCAGGTGCGCTGCTGGGGTGACAACGACCAGGGTCAGCTCGGCGACGGCACCACGACACCACGGTCACGGCCGGTGACCGTCTCCAACGACGCAGGCACCGGTGCGCTCGCCGGCGTCACCGCCGTCGCCGCCGGCGAGGAACACTCGTGTGCCCTGAAGAGCAACGGCCAGGTGCGCTGCTGGGGCGACAACAGCACCGGCCAGCTCGGCGACGGCACCACCACCGACCGGCTTCGCCCCGTGACCGTGTCCAACCCGAACGGGACGGGCGCCCTCACCGACATGACCCAGGTCAGCGCCGGCGGCTTCTTCGCCTGCGCGAAGAAGAGCAACAACCAGGTCCGCTGCTGGGGCTCGAACTTCTTCGGCCAGCTCGGTGACGGGACCACCACGGACCGCACCCGACCCGTCTCGGTCTCGAACACCACCGGCGGCAACGCCCTCCAGAACGTGAAGAAGCTGAGTACCGGCCGCTGGCACGCCTGCGCGGTCCTCGACAACGGACAGGCCCGCTGCTGGGGGGACAACGAAGACGGCCAGCTCGGCGACGGCACGACCACGAACCGCACCCGACCCGTGTCGGTCTCCAACGCGACCGGCGGCAACGCCCTCCAGGGCATCGGCCGCATCAGCGCCGGCGCCTGGCACACCTGCGCCCGCCTGACGAGCGGTCAGGCGCGGTGCTGGGGCGCGAACGCCTTCGGCGCACTCGGCGACGGGACGACCACCGACCGGACCCGGCCGGTGTCGGTCTCCAACGCCGACGGGTCGGCCTCGCTGAGCGCGGTCACCACGGTGAGCGCCAGCCCGTACCGCCACAGCTGCGCCCTGGTCGACGGCGATCGCGTCGCCTGCTGGGGCTACAACCTCTCGGGCCAGCTGGGCGACGGCACCACCACGAACCGCACGAGGCCGGTCCCGGTGCTCGCCGGCTGAGCCCGCCCACCTTCCCTCCCTCGGGCCTGCCCCGGTCGGCACCGCACGACCAGGGCAGGCCCGAACCCGACCGCGCCCGCACCCTTGGGGTCGGAGACCGGCGTGACCCCAGGTCCCCTCGGGACCTTCGGCCCGCGCGTCGGCCCCATCCAGAAGGGCGCGATCGCCCGATCGGGACGCCGTCGCCTTCCGTCGATCCGGAGGCATGCGACGACTTCCAACCGCGCTGGCGACGGCCCTGCTCGGCCTGAGTCTCCTGGCGATGACCGCCTGCCAGCCCTACGCCTACCTCCACGTGGACTCCTCCGGGCAGCCGGTGCGCTGGGCCCCGTGCGAGACGATCCACTACCAGATCGACCCCACCGGCGGCCGCCTGGTGCTGACCTCGGACATCCACGATGCCTTCGCCGCGGCCTCCGCGGCGACCGGCATCGCCGTGCAGTACGACGGCCGCGTGGACGCCGACCAGGTCCACCAGGACGACCACGACCCGGTGTGGGTGTCCTACGAGTACATCCCGGGCGGCTACAACGGCTGGTCCGACCCGGCAGTGCGCGATGGCCGCTACGTCAGCGGGGTGATCCTGCTCGACCCGGTGGACCTGAACGGCGACCCCACCCTGCACCGACGGGTGGCCTTCCACGAGGTCGGTCACCTCTTCGGCCTCGCCGACCTCCCCAGCGCGGGGACCTCCGAGGTCATGGGCCTCGCCAGCGCCCCCTACCGCTCGGGTGACCTCGCGGGGCTCCGGTCCCTGGGGCGCTCCCCCAAGGGCTGCCGTCGACCCTGACCGGGCGGTGCCGACCGGCGGAGGTCAGGCACCCGAGAAGACGGGCGGGGCCCCGGCCCGAGGGGCGGCGGCCTCGAGCAGCGCGCCGAGCTGGGGTGCCAGCCGCTCGGCATAGGGCGTGGCCAGGTGGCTGGCGTCGCGATACACGAGGTGCCGGCCGACGATGACCGGACACCGCTGCGCACCGCAGACCAGGTCGACCGTCGGCACCAGGGGGACCCCGGCGTCCGAGGCCGCCTGGGCCTCGACGCGGGCGTAGTCGAAGGGCACCTGTCCCCGCTCGAGGGTGCAGGCCGTCGCCTCGGCGAGGTGCTCGGCCAGGCAGGCAGGCACGTCCTCGATCGGGTACGGCGTGTCGCCGAGGAAGATCGTCGGCGCCGTCGCGGCCACGGCCTCGAGGGTGCGGGTCAGGCCCGCGGTCCAGTCCCCGGCGTCGGCTTCGGACCCGTCCGCCGTGCGGGCGTCGTAGTGCGAGGTGCTGGTGACCACGGCGAGGTCCGGGGAGAGCTCATCCAGGAGGTCGACGACGTCCTCGCGCCAGGTGTCGCACTCGGTGTAGGACCGCCCGAGCAGCTGGTTGTCCACGGTGAGGTCGGCGATCGGGCACGCCGACTTGGTGAGCACCACGAGGCGCACGCCCGCGTCGGCCGCCGCGGCGGCGAGCGCGGGCTGCCACTGCGCGGCGTGCGAGTCGCCCATCAACACGACCGTCCGCTCGGCGTCGACCTCGCCGTACGTGCACGCCGCCACGCGTGCGGCGTCGACCGACGTCTCACCGAGGTCGCCGTTGCAGCCGTCGTCGAACACGACCGGCGCGTCGCCACGGGCGGCCTCGAGGCTCGGGGTGAGGTTCGCGGGCACCTGGTCGACCAGCGCGGCGGCGTCGAGCCGGGCCGGGTCGATCGGTGGCGGCGCGACGGTCTCGTCCGGGACGGCGGCACCCGGTCCGCTGAGGTCCGGCCGGGTGACGTGCAACAGGGCGAACGACCCCGCCAGGACGACGGTGACGGCCAGGCCGAGCGCCACGCTGGCCCGGGGCGACGCCACCAGCGCAGGGGCCCGCCGGACCGGCTGCTCGACCCAGGTGTAGGTGACGTGGGCCAGCGCCAGCGTGCCGACGGCGGCCAGCAGCGCCGGCCAGCCGCCGACCTCGCGGTCGAGGGCGGCGGCCGCGAACACCATCGCCGGCCAGTGCCAGAGGTACCAGGAGTACGAGCGGACACCCACCCAGGTCAGCGGCGCCCACCCCAGGCCGCCGGTGGTCGCCCCGACCGGTGGGCCGACGAGGATCAGCAGGGTGCCGACCGTCGGCAGCGCCGCCCACCAGCCGGGCCAGGCCGTGGCCGAGGAGAGCCCGACGACGGCGACGGCCACGGCGGCGAGGCCCACGAGTTGGGCGCCCGTGCGGAGGCGCCCGTCGACCCGCTCGACACGGGCCCAGGCCAGGGCGAGCAGCGCGCCGAGGCCCAACTGCCAGGCCCGGGCGGGCAGGGCGAAGAAGGCCCACTCCGGGGCGGTGCGGGTCCACCACAGCGAGACGACGAACGAGAGCGCCACCACGGCCCCCACCACCACGGCCCCTCGACGACGGCGGGCCTCGCCCCGCAGCGCCGCCCAGAGCACCAGCGGCCACACCAGGTAGAACTGCTCCTCGACCGCCAGCGACCAGAACTGCTGGAAGGCCGAGGGGAAGAGGTCGGCGCGCAGGTAGTCGTAGTGCTGGGCGGCGAGGCGCAGGTTGATGGTGTACGTCGACGTCGCGAGGGCGTCGGCCGACAGGTCGCCACGATCGAGGGGCGAGAGCACCCACCAACCCACGACCACGGTGGCCACGGTCACGAGGGCGGCGACCGGCAGCAACCGACGGGCGCGGCGTCCGTAGAAGCCGGCCACCGAGAGGCGCCCGGACCGCTCCACCTCTCCGGCCAGCATCCCCGTGATCAGGAACCCGGAGATCACGAAGAACACGTCGACGCCGACGAAGCCACCGGCGAAGCCCGGCACGCCGGCGTGGTACGCCACCACCGCCACGACCGCCAGTGCCCGCACCCCGTCGATCTCGGGCCGGTAACGCACAGCGGCACGCTAGTGGCGACCCCGGCGCCCGCTTCGCCCCTGGTCCCTCCCATCGGGCCACGCCCGTCGCGAGGGTGGTGTGATCCGCCTCGTCGGCCGGACCTCAGAGGTCGATCTGGGGTGGGGCCGCGGCGGTGGTGATCGAGCCGCCGGAGCCGCCGGCCAGGTAGAGGGGGGCGGCGGCGGCCAGCACCGCCGCGCACACGCCCATGGCGACGGGGATGCCGGCCGTGTCGGCGAGGGCGCCGACGGCGATGCCGCTGACCGCGCCCCCCACCTGCGCGGCGAGCGAGTTGGCGGACACGACCGTCGCCCGGTGGGCGCTCTCGACGTTGCGGTGGACCATCCCGTAGTGGACGGGCCCGGTGGCGCCGTGCACCCCGTAGGTGGCGAGGTAGGCCACGACGAGCCCGAGCGGTCCGGCGGCCAGGGCCATCGCGACCACCGTCAGACCGTGGAGGAGGCGCAGCACGCACGCTGCCCGGCCCGAGCCCCAGCGCCGGGCGAGCGTCGGCGCGACCGCGGCCCCCGAGGCGGACAGCACCCAGGCCAGCGCCACCGCCGGCCCGAGCAGGGCCGCGGCCTCGTCGGGACCGCCCGCCAGGTCCGCCAGCCGGGGCGGCATGAGCACCTCGAAGGCCAGCATCCCGAAGCCCCACAGGAGCTCGGCGAACACGAGCGCGACCAGCAGACGGCTGCCGCGGATGACGCCCACCGCCTCACCCATCACGCCCCGCACGCCGGCGACCGACAGCCCGCTCGTCCCGTCGGCGGCAGGGGACGGTGGGTGGCGCTCGTCGACGAGCAGGGCGACCGCCACCAGCCCCACGACCTGCAGGCCGATCCCGGCGACCAGCGGGAGCACGAGCGGGTCCACGCCACCGAGATCATCGAGGCGGACGAGGCCGCTGGCCAGCAGCGCGCCGGCGCCGATCCCCCCGCAGATGGCGACGTCGCCCCAGCCGAGCTCGCGCTCGACGTCGAGCTCGGGATCGAGCGCGCTCGCCTCGTCGACGAACCACGACTGGAGCGGCCCGCTGTCGAGCGCCCGCCACACGCCGAGCAGCGCGCTCGCCAGGGCGAGCACGAGCACCGAGCCGGCGGCGAGCACGACGCAGGCGGCCCCGATGCCGACCACGCCGGCGACGAGGAGGACGCGCTTGCGTCCCCAGGCGTCGGCCAGGCCGCCGCTCGGGAGCTCGAGCAGCAGCATCACCGCGCCCTGCGCGGCGGTGGCCAGGCCGATCTCGGCCAGGCTCAGCCCGCGGTGCTGCATCAGGAGCACGAACACGGTGATCAGCAGCCCCGTGGGCAGCCAGCGGAGCGCGACGAGGAAGAGGTAGCGGGCCCGCAGACGACCGACGGGCGTCACCCGCGCCGCGCCGCCGTGGTGACCACGGAGTCCGACCGGCGAGTGGGCATCCACCGATCATGCCCGTGTACCCGAGAGCTACGGCAGGGAGATGCGACGATGGGCGCGATGCGCCGGCCCCCCGTCCTGCTCCCCCTGCTGCTCGCCGTCGCGCTGCTGGCGGGCGCCTGCTCCTCGGGGGACCCGTCCGAGGACGGCGGCGACACCACCGACGTCGTGCGGGTCGACGGCTCACCCTTCGCGGCCGACGACCTGGCGCCCCTCCACCTGGAGCGCGGCGACCAGCCCCGGATCGCGGACGCCGACGGTCGCCAGGTCCTCCTGCGGGGAGTGAACCTGAACACCCTCGGCGAATACGCCCAGGCCAACCCCGACCTCGACCCGACCTTCCCCTACGACGCCGGCGACTTCGCCGAGATGGCCACGCTGGGCTTCGACGTCGTCCGGCTGCTGGTCAGCTGGTCCCGCCTCGAGCCCGAGCCGGGCCAGATCGACGACGCCTACGTCGACCAGATCCACACCGCGGTCGACGACGCCGCCGCCCAGGGCCTCTACACCGTGATCGACGTCCACCAGGACGCCTACAGCCCCTTCGTGGCCACGCCGGAGGGCGAAGCCTGTCCCGACGGCCTCCAGCCGGGCATCGGATGGGACGGGGCGCCCGAATGGGCCACCCTCACCGACGGTCGGTCCACCTGCAACAACGGCAGCCGGGAGAGCGCCGGTGCGGTCGTGGCGGCGTGGAACAACTTCTGGGCCGACACCGACGGCATCCAGGCCCACCTGGTCGACGTCTGGGAGCGGCTCGCCACGGAGTTCGCCGATGAGCCCGCCGTCGCCGGCTACGACCTCCTCAACGAGCCGGGCTTCGGCCCAGGCGTCGATGGCACGAACACCGCGATGGCCGCCTTCTACGGCCGCGCCATCGACGCCATCCGGGGCGCCGAGGCCGCCGTCGACGACGGCTTCGAGCACCTGGTGTTCTTCGAGCCCGTGATCCTGTGGTCGGGCCTCGGCGACGCGCCCGTGCCGGCGCCGTTCAGCGACGACCCCGGCCTGGTGTTCTCCCCCCACCTCTACGCCGAGTCGATCACCAGCGGGAGCGTCACCATCGCCGAGGGCTTCCAGCACGCCGCCGAGAAGGCCGCCTCCTACGACACCACCTTCTGGGTGGGCGAGTACGGCTGGTTCGGCGACCCCGACGACCAGGCCGGGCTCGTGGCCGAGTACGGCCGCCAGGAGGACCGCCACCTCGTCGGCGGCGCCTGGTGGCAGTGGCGCCAGGCGTGCGGCGATCCCCACTCCGTCGGCGAGGGACCGGCCTACGAGCCGCCGGACGTGCTCGTGCACCTCCACCGCACCGAGTGCCCGAGCGGGGAGGACCTCGGCCTCACCCAACCCTGGGCGACGACGCTGTCGCGCACGTTCCCCCGGGCCGCCCCCGGTCGCCTGACCCGCCTGCGCAACGACGCCGCCTCGGGCGCCGCCCGCGTCCGCGGGGAGGCCGAGGGCGACGGCACCCTCGTCCTGTGGGTGCCCGACCGCGACCTGGGTGTGCCCCTGGTGTCCACCAACACGGGCGCCGCGGCCACCGTCACCGCCGGCGCCGGCGGCTTCCGGGTCGAGGTCCCCGTGTCGGGCACCTACGAGGTGCGGGTCACCCCGACCGAGGCGCTCCAGGTCGGCGGCTGAGCACTAGCGTTCCCCGTTGATCGAGTCCGACCAGGACGGGGGAACACCTTCATGTCCATCCTTGGGAACCGGGTGCTGCGCACCGAGGACCCCGCCTTCCTGACCAAGGGCGGCACCTACGTCGACGATGTCGTGCTGCCCGGCGCACCGGCCCACGTGGTCTACGTGCGCTCCACCATGGCCAGCGCCCGCCTCCTCGAGGTCGACACCAGCGAGGCCGCGGCCATGCCCGGGGTGCTCGCGGTGTGGACCATCGACGACGTCGACATCGCCGACCAGGCCCCGTCGATGGGCTTCCTCAACCAACAGATGCTGCGGCCTCTGCTGGCCCGTGACGTCGTGCGCTTCGTCGGGGAGCCCATCGCCGCGGTGGTGGCGGAGACCCGCAGCCAGGCCACCGACGCGGCCGAGCTGGTGATCGTCGACTACGACCCCCTCGACGCGGTGGTCGACCCCGAGGCCGCCCTCGCACCGGCGCAGCCCCTTTTCCCGGATGCCGACTCGCAGGGGGTCATGTCGATCCCCGCCGGCGGGATGACCGCCGACTTCTCCGACTGCGAGGTCGTGGTGGAGCAGCGCATCGTCAACCAGAAGGTGGCGCCGTGCCCCATCGAGCCCCGGTCGGCGGCGGCCTACTGGGACGAGGACGGCCGCCTGGTCGTCTACTCGAGCAACCAGGGCGCCCACCCGATCCGCGAGTCCGTGGCGAAGGTCCTGGGGATGGAGGAGGACCAGGTGCGGGTCGTGACCCCCGACGTCGGCGGCAGCTTCGGCTCGAAGTCGAGCGCCTACCCCGAGGACCTCCTCCTCGGCCCGTTGTCCAAGCAGCTCGGCCGGCCCGTCAAGTGGACCGAGACCCGCTCGGAGTCGATGGTCAACCTCGGCCACGGCCGGGCCCAGATCCAGGACGTCACCATCGGCGGCACCCGCGACGGCAAGATCACCGCCTACCGCCTCAAGGTCGTGCAGGACTCGGGGGCCTACCCGATGATGGGGGCGATCCTGCCCTTCATGACCCGGATGATGACCACCGGCGTCTACGACGTCACCAACGCCGAGTTCAGCGCCGAGTCCGTGGCGACCAACACCACGCCCCTGGTCGCCTTCCGGGGCGCCGGCCGCCCCGAGGCCGCCGCCGCTATCGAGCGCGCCGTCGACCTCTTCGCCGCCGAGATCGGCAGGGACCCCGCGGAGGTGCGCCGCCGCAACCTCCTCGCCGATGACGTGTTCCCCTACGACACCCCCGGCGGCGCGACCTACGACATCGGGGCCTACGGCGCCGCCCTCGACCTCCTGCTCGAGTCGGCCGGCTACGAGGAGCTGCGCGCCGAGCAGCAGCGCCGTCGCGACGCCGGCGCCACCACGGTGCTCGGCCTCGGCCTGTCGGTGTACGTGGAGATCACCGCGTTGGGCGGCGGCTCCGAGTTCGGGTCCGTCGAGCTGCGCCCCGACGGCACCTTCCTCGCCAAGACGGGTTCCTCGCCCTACGGTCAGGGCCACAAGACGGCCTGGGCCATGCTCGTGGCCGACCGCCTCGGCGTGCCCATCGAGCAGGTCGAGGTCGTGTTCGGCGACACCGACGTCATCCCCACCGGCTCGGTCACCGGCGGCTCCCGCTCGGTGCAGGTGGCGGGCTCGGCCATCCACGACGCCGCCGGCAAGCTCTACGACCTCGCTCGCGAGGCCGCCGCCGACCTGCTCGAGGCAAACGCCGATGACCTGGTCCTGGGCGATCCGGGCGAGGACGGCCGGCGCCGCTTCCACGTGGCCGGGGTTCCGGCCGTGTCGGTGGGCTGGGACGAGGTGGCCGGCGCCACCGCCGAGGCCAACCCGCTGGTCGGGGTGTCCGACTTCAACGCCCCCGGCCCGACGTTCCCGTTCGGCGCCCACCTCGCCGTGGTCGAGGTCGACACCGAGACCGGCGCGGTCACGCTCACCCGACTCGTGGCGGTGGACGACGCCGGCACCATCCTCAACCCGCTGCTCGCGGACGGCCAGGTGCACGGCGGCCTCGCCCAGGGCGCGGCGCAGGCCCTCCTCGAGGAGGTGCGCTACGACGAGGACGGCAACCCCCTCACCACCAACTTCATGGACTACGCGGTCATCACCGCGACCGAGCTGCCCATGTTCGAGCGCATCCCGATGGAGGCCCCCACGCCCTACAACGAGCTCGGGGCGAAGGGGATCGGCGAGTCCGGCACCATCGGTGCCACGCCCGCGGTGCAGAACGCGGTGGTCGACGCCCTCGCCCACCTCGGCGTGCGCCACGTCGACATGCCCTGCACCCCCGAGCGGGTGTGGCGCGCGCTCGAGGACGCCGCCGCCACCGTCTGACCGGCGCCGACCCGGGAGGCGACGGAAGGGCTCAGACCCGGCGGCGGGCCACCTCGTAGCAGGCGAGAGTGCCCGCGGCGCCCACGTTGAGCGAGCCGAGGGCGCCCCGGAGGGGGATGGACACGACGCTGTCGCAGCGCTGGGCCACGAGCCGGGACAGGCCCTTGCCCTCGCTGCCCAGCACCAGGGCGACGGGCTCGGCGGCGAGGCTCAGGTCGAACAGGGACTGGTCGGCGGCGCCGTCGAGGCCGATCACCCACACGCCCAGCTCGCGCAGGCGGGTGATGGCCGCCGGCAGCCCTCCCACCAGGCACATGGGCAGGTGCTCGATGGCCCCGGCCGCGGACTTGGTGACCGTGGGCGACAGGTGCACCGCCCGGTGCTTCGGCAGCACCACGCCGGACACGCCGGCGCACTCGGCCGACCGCAGGAGGGCGCCGAGGTTCCCCGGGTCGGTGACGCCGTCGACGACGAGCAGGAACGGTGCCTCGCCCGGCGTCGCCGTGTTGGTGCGACCGAGCTCGTCGAGGGTGGTCTCGGGCACGGCTTGCGCGAGGGCGATGACGCCCTGGGACGACTCGGTCCGGGCCGTCGAGTCGAACTTGGCCCGGCTGAGCTCGCGCAGCGGGACCTTGTTCTCGTCGGCGAGGTCGATGATGTCGTCGAGGATGGGCGCGTCGTCGAGACCCGAGCTGAAGATCACCTCGAGGGTCTTGCGTCGGCCGGCCAGCAGCAGCTCGCGCACCGACTGCCGGCCCTCGACCTGCTCGCCGCCGAGGCCACGCTTGTCGACGGGCTTGTTGCGGCCGGGGCGCGGCGGCGGCGCGCCCACCCGGGCGCCGCTGCGGTCGGCCGAGCGACCACGGCCGGCAGGGGGCGTGCCGCGGCCCTTCGAGCCGCCACGACCACCGCCGGACGAGGAGCGTCCGCCACCGCCGGAGCGGCCGCCGCCGCCCCGACCGCCCTGGCGCGGCGGGCTCACGCCCGACTCCCGGCCGACGGGGAATTCCTTGGTGAGAAACCCCCCAGGAGGGGGTTTCTCACCAAGAAATCCTGGTGGTGGCGCGGGGATGGGGCGAGCAGGGTCATGAGGTCTCCACGAGGAGGGCGACGGCGAGGCAGGCGATGCCCTCGGTGCGGCCGAGGGCGCCGAGCCCCTCGGCCCGGGTGGCCTTCACCGAGACTGGCGCGCCGACGGCCTCGCCGAGGCGCCGCTGCATCTCGTCCCGGCGGGCGGCCAGCTTGGGGCGCTCGGCGATGACCGTGCAGTCGACGTTGGCGACCGTCCAGCCGGCGGCCCGCACCCGGGTGACCACCTCGGCGAGCAGGGCGATGCTGTCGGCACCCGCCCAGGCGGGATCGGTGTCGGGGAAGTGCTGGCCGATGTCGCCGAGGCCGGCTGCGCCCAGGAGCGCGTCGGCGCAGGCGTGGGCCACGGCGTCGGCGTCGCTGTGGCCGCGCAGCGGGGTCTCACCGGGGAAGGTGACCCCGCCCAGGGTCAGGACCCGGCCGCCGGCGTCCTCGTCCGCGCCGAGGAAGGGGTGGAGGTCGAAGCCCTGGCCGATGCGCAGGCCGGCGCCCGCCCCGGGGCGCGCGTCCGTCACGCGTCGGCCTCGTCGAGCAGCACCGCGGCGATGCGCAGGTCCCCGGGGTCGGTGATCTTGAGGTTGTGGGAGCGACCGGGCACGACCACCACCGTGCCACCTGCGGCTTCCACGAGCGAGGCGTCGTCGGTGGCCTCGCCGCCGTCGGCGTGGGCGGCCCGCAGCACGCTCGCCCGGAAGGCCTGCGGGGTCTGGACCGCGACCAGGTGGGAGCGATCGATGACACCCTCGTCGGCGTGGCGGATGGTGTCGTGCACCGCGACCCCCGGGATGGCGGCGTCGGCGCCGTCGCGCACGGCTGCGATCACCTCGGCGAAGAGCGAGGCCGGCGCCACCGGGCGGGCGGCGTCGTGCACCACGATGACCTCGGCGTCCTCGGGCACCGCCGCCAGGCCCGCCCGCACGGACTCGGACCGGGTCGCCCCGCCGGGCACCGAACGGTCGGCCGCCGCCTCTTCGCCGACGTGGCCGGCGGGCAGGACGCAGACCACGCCGGCGCACGCGGCCCGCGCCGCGGCCAGCGACCAGTCGATCACCCGGCGCCCGCGGAGCGGCTCGAACTGCTTCGGGCCACCGAACCGGGCCCCCGAGCCGGCGGCCACGACGATGGCCCAGGTGTCGCCATTCGGTTCGACGTTCGGGCGGGAAGGGGACGGGACCACGCCCTGCAATCTACGATGACGGACGCCATGGTGGATCAGGGGGTGCTGACCGACGTCGTGCTGTTCCGCGACCTGAGCCCGGACGCGCTCGCGACCGTCAGCGCGGCGGCGTCCATGCTCGTGCTCGAGCGGGGCGACGTGGTGTTCACCCTCGAGGACGAGCCCGACGAGCTCTTCGTGGTCGAGACCGGCCGCATCGCCATCGCCAACAAGTCCGAGGACGGCCGCGAGTCGCTCATCGCGCTGATGGAGCGCGGCGACCTCTTCGGCGAGATGCCGCTGTTCGACGGCCTGCCCCGGTCCGCCGAGGCGCGGGCCCTCGAGGAGTCGACCCTCATCGCCATCCCCTACGCGCCCCTCCGTCAGGTGTTCGACGCCGAGCCGGGCCACCTGTGGCGGGTGGTGGAGCTGCTCGCCGGTCGCCTGCGCACCACCGACGAGGCGCTGGCCGACTCCGTCTTCCTCGACGTCACCGGCCGCACCGCCAAGCGCCTGCTCGAACTGGCCGGCGAGAGCGACCACTTCGACCTGCCCATCACCCAGGAGGAGCTGGCCGGCATGGTCGGCGCCTCCCGGGAGCGGGTCAACAAGGCCATCGCCTCGTTCATCCGCCTGGGCTGGCTGGAGCCCGAGGACGGTGGGTACACCATCACCAACCGCCAGCAGATGACCATCCGGGCCCGCTGAACCCACCCTCCGGCGCTTCTGGTACGTGGTTGGTCACACCGGTGTGACCGACCGCGTACCAGAACGATGGGGCGCCTCAGGCGTTGAGGAACGAGATGGCGCGGCCCCACGCGTCGGCGGCGTCGTCGGGGCGGTGGGCGGGACGGCTCGGGTCGTGGACGAAGCCGTGCTCGGCGCCTTCGTAGCGGACCACCTCGGCGCCGGTGGCCTCCAGGTCGTCGACGTCGCCCGCCGGCGTGTAGGGATCGGCGGTGCCCACGATGGCCAGCACCGGTGAGGCACCGGGGGTGGTGACCGCCTCCAGCGGCTCGCCCTGGCCCTCGCTCTGCCAGTTCTCGGGGACGCGGATCATCCCGTAGAAGGCCACACACCGGGAGAACCGTCCGGTGCCCGAGGCCTTGAGGCTGTACATGCCCCCCATGCAGAACCCGATGAGGCCGACGCGGTCCTCCCCCGTGGCGTCGGCCGCCTCGACGAGCGCACCCACCTGGGTGCCGTCCACCAGGCCGGCCACGGCCTCCATGCGCTCGCCGAGGTCCAGGTGCTCGCGGCCCGGGAACGGCTCCGGGGCGCAGACGACCCAGCCGTTCTCGTCGGCGAGGCGCTGGCAGAGGTCGTCGAAGAGCGGGCGCAGGCCGCCGATGTCCGGGGCGATGACGAGGCCGGCGGTGGCGGGACCCTCGGTGGGGCGGGCGAGGCGGGCGGGGACGCCCGACGGCAGGGTGATGGTCTCGATCATCGGGGCAGCCTCACGGGGACGGGTCAGCGGGACAGGGGACAGCGGGGGGGCCAGGCGACCGGCGGTCAGCGCCGCCGGTCAGCCGTAGCGATCGAGGATGCTGGTCTCGGCCAGGCGGGCGAGGCCGTCCTTCATGGCCCGGGCCCGGCTCTCCCCCACCCCGTCGACGTCGTCGAGGTCGGCGATGGTCGCCCGCATGATCTTCTGGAGGTCGCCGAAGCGCTCGACGACGTTGTCGATCACGGCCTCGGGCAGGCGGGGGATCTTGGCCAACAGGCGGTGGCCCCGGGGGGACAGGCCGAGGTCGAGGTCGACCTCGTCGTCGGATCCGGGCAGGTTGAGGGTGGCGGCCACCCCCTTCTGGTCGAGGAGGTCCTCGGTGCTGAGGCCGGCCAGCGCGGCGAGGGCGTCCTCGAGGGTGTAGCGGTCGGTGCGGTGGAAGTAGTCGGCCACCGCGAGGCGCCGATCGGCCACCACGCCGGAGTACAGCTCTTCGAGCTGCAGACGTACGAGGCGGCCGTCCTCACCGAGCTCGACGATGTGGGAGTCGATCTCCTCGGCGATGCGACGCACCATCTCGGCCCGCTGGATGACGCTGACCACGTCGCGCAGGGTGACGAGGTCCTCCACCTCGAGCGCCGAGAGCGATCGCGAGACCGCGTCGAGGCGGGTGCGGTAGCGCTCGAGGGTCTGGAGGGCCTGGTTGGAGCGGTCCAGCAGTCGGGGGATGGGCTCGAGGGGGTGCTTCTCGTCCCCCACGTACACGGCGATGACGGCCATGCGCTCGGACACCGAGATCACGGGCACGTTGATCGAGCGCGCCACGCGCTCGGCGGTGCGGTGCCGGGTGCCCGTCTCGGAGGTGGGGACGTTCGGGTTGGGCACGAGGTGCACGTTGGCCCGGGCGATGCGACTGGCGTCGGGGGCGAGGATGATGGCGCCGTCCATCTTGGCCAGCTCGGAGAGGCGCTGGGGGGTGAAGGCCGCGTCGAGCAGGAACCCGCCCGAGCAGAGGTTGAGGACGTCGGGACCGTCGCCCACGACGATGAGCGCCCCCATCCCGGACAGCAGGATGCGATCGAGGCCTTCGCGGAGGGGGCGTCCCGGGGCCGAAGCAGCCAGGGCGGCCCTGAGCGCTTCGCTTGGCTGCGCCACGACGAGAGCTTAGTGGTCCGACCCCCTCAGCCGGGGTGGTCAGACCGCGGCGGCCAGGGGACGGCCGAGGCCGCCCCCGTGGCAGAGGCGCACCGCCTCGGCCAGGGTGGCGGCGGGGACGACCTGGATGCCCGGTGGCGTCTCCGGGCCGTCGGGGGCCACCAGCGCGGTGGCGAAGCCGAGGCGGGCGGCCTCGGCCAGGCGCCGGTCGAGGCGGGCCACCTGGCGCAGCTCGCCGCCCAGGCCCAGCTCGGCACAGACCACCACGCCGTCGGGCAGCGGGGTGTCGCTCGCCGCGGTGACCACTGCGAGCGCCAGCGCCAGGTCGGCACCCGGCTCGGTGACCCGCAGGCCGCCGGCGGCGAGGGCGTACACGTCCGACTTCGCGACCGAGATGCCGGCCCGCTCCTCGAGCACGGCGAGCACCATGTTGAGCCGTCCGCCGTCGACCCCGTGGGCCGACCGGCGGGGGTTGCCGAGGTCGGACCCGGTGACGAGCGCCTGGATCTCGACGAGGAGGGGCCGGTTGCCGTCGAGGGTGGGCACGACCACCGAACCGGGCACACCACGACGCCGATCCGAGAGGAACAGACCGCTCGGGTCGGGCACGCCCAGCAGGCCACGGTCGGTCATCTGGAACAGCCCGAGCTCGTGGGTGGGGCCGAAGCGGTGCTTCACCGCCCGCAGCATGCGCAGGGCGTGGTGGCGCTCGCCCTCGAAGGTGCAGACCGTGTCGACCACGTGCTCGAGCACGCGGGGGCCGGCCAGCGAGCCGTCCTTGGTGACGTGGCCGACCAGCACCACGGCCACCCCCCGCTGCTTGGCCTCGGTGACGAGCTGTGCGGCCACGTGGCGCACCTGGGCGACCGAGCCCGGAGCGGAGGAGAGCTGGGGGTCGGCGAGGGCCTGCACGGAATCGATGACCACGAGGGCGGGGTCGACCGTCTCGAGGTCGGCCAGGACGGTGGGGAGGCTGGTCTCGGCCACCAGCCACAGGTCGGGGTCCAGCGTGCCGAGGCGCCCGGCCCGCAGCCGGACCTGCTGCCGGGACTCCTCGGCGGAGACGTACAGCACCCGGTCCCCCGCGGTGGCCCGGGCGGCGGCCGCCTGGAGGAGGAGGGTGGACTTGCCGATCCCCGGCTCGCCCCCGACGAGGGTGACCGAGCCCGGGACGAGCCCGCCCCCCAGCACGCGGTCGAGCTCCTCGATGCCGGTGGGGGTGGCCACCCACTCGTCGGCCGGGACGCAATCGATGGGCATGGGCCCCGCACCGGTGCGCCGTGCCGCGACCGCGGGGACGGCGGCGGCCTCGGCCAGCTCCTCGACCAGGGTGTTCCAGGCCTCACAGGTGGGGCAGCGCCCCAGCCATCGCGGGGACTCGCCGCCGCACTCGCCACATCGGAAGACCGTCTTGACCCGAGCCATACGAACAAACGTACGCCCCGGGTGTGACAGCGTCGCGCACCCGCCGGCGCGGCGGCCCCGGCCCGTGGGTCAGGCCGCCGGGCAGTTCGGGGCGGGCGACGGTGCCAGCCAGGCCGTGGGGTCCAGCGAGAGGCCTCGGAGCAGACGGAGCAGCTGCACCCGGCGCAGCGGTGCATCGGGTCGGAAGACGCCGCCGACGACCAGAGCATCGATGCCGTGGGCCGCGAGCCAGTCGACCGCGGGCGCGTGCTTCGCACCCGGATCGAGCCCCGGGACCCCGACCGGAGGCGCTCCCACCGGCCGACCCGCCAGGCGCCAGAGCGCCAGCGCCGCGGCCGACCGGGTCATCGCCCGGGTCGCGCCGAAGGTCCCGTCCCGTCGAGGATGCAGGACGCCGGCATCGACGGCCCAGTCCGCCGAGGGGCTCCCCATCGTCGATCCCTCGGCGTCGACGGCCGGGCGGCCCGACCAGCGCCACGCCCAGGTGGCGAACTGCCCACGCGTCATCTCGTGGTCGGGTCGCAGCGCTCCGGTCACGCCGCCGTTCAACACGCCGACGCCCGTCGACCACGCCACGGTCGTCGCCGTGGCCGTCCCGGGCACCACGTCGGCGAACGAGACCGGCCCGCCGACGGTGCAGGCGAGGAAGCCGGCCACCTCGTCGGCGGTGGGGTCGAAGAAGCCGGTGGCGTCGTGGGTGGCGCCGTCGTAGGTGAGCAGGTCACAGGTGCCACCCGCGGTCTCCCACCGCTTGCAGGTGTCGTCCGCCCAGGCCACCGGGATGAGGGTGTCGGCGGCGCCGTGCAGCATGCGCAGCGGCGGCGTGGCCGCGCCCACCTCGTCGGCGAGGAAGCCTGACACCGCCAGCACCGCGGCGACCTCCGACGACTGCTCCGGGGTACCGCTCGCCCCGGGATCGTCGGGATGGGTGGCCACGCGCAGCGCGGTGATGGCCCCGGCCGAGTGGCCGGTCACGGCGATGCGCGCCGGGTCGAGGCGCAGGTCGTCGGCGTGGGCCCGCAGCCACCGCACGGCGGCCTGGACGTCGTGCTGCGCGTCCGACGAGGCCACCGGGTAGTCGGGGTAGGTGTCGGGCCGGAGGCGGTAGTCCACCGAGGCCACCACGAGGCCCTGGGCCGCGAAGGCACGGGCCATCGCCGCGTAGACCGGCTCGGCCTTGTCACCGCGGTCGAAGCCCCCGCCGTGGACGATCACGAGCGCCGGGCGGACCCCCGGGACGCCGGCGGGGTCGTAGAGGTCGAGGCGGAGCACCTCGGGCACCCCCACCTCGTCCGGGGCCTCGCCGTAGGCGACGTCGCTGGTGACCACGATCCCGTCGGCGACGTCCCCGCGCGGCGCGGCCGCGGTGGGGGCGGCCAGGGGCCCGGCCACCACCAGGCCCCCGACCAGTGCGCCGACGACCACCAGCCCCCCGGCGAGGCGGCAGATCGGTCGGTGGCGCACACCACCTCATCGACACGCCGACGGCCCGACTTGGGCCGAAAGGACTACTCGGCCGCGATTTCCTCCCGGCGTCGCCGGCGCCGCCGGATCCGACCCCGGACGAAGCGCACCACCAGCAACAGGACCAGGAGCACGAGGGCGCCGGCCGAGACGGCGGCGAGGGCCAGCACGGTGGTGTCGCGCTCCGACGACGTCGCCTCCATCGCCACGGGATCGTCGCCGAGGTCGGCGGTCCACGATGCCGAGGACGCTCCCTGCACCTCGCCGTCGGTGGCGAAGTCACCCTGCGGCAGGTGGGCGGTGACGGTCACGGACATGGTGTCGGCGAGGGGCTCGCCCAGCTGCTCCTCGAGCGAGGCCTGGTCCTGGCCGAAGGTGTCCGAGCCGAGCACGGCGTCGAGGTCCTCGTCGCTGAAGGTGGCGAGGCCGCCCGACAGGTCGAGGCCACCGCCGAAGGCCCAGGAGGTCTCGGCGAAGGTGTGGTCCCGGCGCAGGGTCAGCGCCCGCAGCAGCCCACCGCGTCCCCCGATCTCGCGCAGCACCGCCCGGCCCTGCTCGACGTTGGCGAAGGGCTTGCGGGCCACGATCTCGACGCCGCCCTCGTCGGTGTCGGTCGGGCCCGTCACCTCCCAACCGGTGGCCTCGAGGTCGCGGACCCGGAGGTCCTCGGCCAGGTTCGGCACCCGGGCGGCGGCGTCCGCGTCGAGGGCCACGGTCACCTCGACCGCGCCCGAGCCGTCCTCGGCCATGGTGACGTCGACGTGGGCGTCGACCTGGCAGCCTGCGAGCACGGCCACCAGCGCGGCGACCGCCAGGAAAACGCGAGCTCGACGCACCCCGGGCCGCCGTGCGACCGAGGGTGCGTCGAGTTCGGAGTGCGTCAGGTGGGGCAGGGCGCCGTGCTACTCGGCGGCGGGAGCGACGCCCTCGGCCGCCTCTGCCATCTCGAGGCTCGGCGGCTCGAAGCCCTCACGGGGGGTGAAGGTGATGATGCTCTCGCCCTTGGCCGACTCGGGGTCGACCTCGGCGTCCACCACGATGATCTGGCCGGCGCGGAACTCCTTCCAGAGCAGGCGCTCGGACACGGGGTCCTCGACCAGGCGCTGGATGGCCCGGCGCAGGGGGCGAGCCCCCATGGTCGGGTCGTACCCGTCGTTGGCCAGCTTCACCTTGGCCGCATCGGTGAGCTCGAGGCCGAGGCCCTGGCCCTGGAGCTGCACGGTCAGGCGCTTGATCATCAGGTCGACGATCTGGATGACCTCGTCCCGCGACAGCTCGTGGAACACGATGGTGTCGTCGATGCGGTTGAGGAACTCCGGCCGGAAGTGCTGCTTCAGGGCGTCGTTGACCTTCTCCTTCATGCGCTCGTACGTGACGGCGCCCTCGCTCGTGCCGAAGCCCAGCTTGGACTTGCGCAGGTCGGCGGTGCCGAGGTTCGAGG
>RRZU012344843.1_pt1 | contig 41143 bp, 31 predicted proteins | sample 2165561 | NCBI WGS metagenome assembly RRZU01 (sample SAMN10456909, study PRJNA506462) | wastewater metagenome | isolation source: wastewater sludge | place: USA: Moscow, Idaho | reverse complement strand
GACCATGGGTAATCCAAGCGGAGCGGTCACCAATACCAGTTTTCCGAACAATTACCTGATGGCAAAACAGCAATACGCCCTCTCATACAACAGCTCAAAGGGAACGGCCAACTGGGTCAGCTGGCACCTGAGTTCTGCATGGAAGGGAACGGCTCCACGGTGCGATTGCTTTACCATTGACAATTCGCTTCCATCCGGTTTTTTTAGGGCATCCACATCCATGTATACCAATACCGGATTTGACCGCGGACACCAGTGCCCATCGGAAGACCGCGACCTGAACAGTACCGATAATGCCGCGACCTTCCTGATGACGAACATCATGCCACAGTCGCCCAACCTGAACCGCGTGACCTGGGTTAACCTGGAAGACTATTGCAGAACCTTGATGAGTGCGGGTAATGAGTTGTATATGATCGCTGGCGGATATGGTTCAGGCGGAACGGGGAGCAATGGCGGCATTACCTATTCGATCAACAATGGAACCATTACGGTTCCTGCACGCTACTGGAAAGTAATTGTTGTATTGCCGGTTGGTTCCAATGATGCCGGCAGGGTTTCGTCATCTACCCGCATCATCGCGGTTGATATGCCCAACACGCAAACGGTCAATAGCCAGCCATGGGGCAATTACCGGGTATCGGTTGATGCTATTGAGGCCGCTACCGGGTTTGACCTGCTTTCTTCCGTGGCGCCTTCTGTACAATCTGTGATAGAGGCGGCGGTTGATAACGGACCTACACAATAGAAAGTAAAAAAGGTTTATGTATAAATTAAAAAAGCCGGATTTTATAGATCCGGTTTTTTATTTTGTAAAAAATGTTGATAGATGGTATTTCGTTATATCGTTCTTGATCATTAAACTTTATTAATTACTGGTAATGCTTATCAGGTTTCAATTGACGTGGTGTGCAATGCCAGGGAATGACCGTCTTTTGTTATCATGACAATATAAATTCCGATTTCAATCTTTCCGCAACGCCAGACGGAAGAGGAAGAAGTATTGGCGGAAATAAAATCAAACAGGGTTTTGTATCGGGCTCCAACGGCCACCATGGCTTCATCCCCGCCATTGTTCATGTTTCGTATGATCTTCTGAAAAAAATCATTGGTGCTCAATTCGGTTAATGCTGCGTCCGGGGCATGTCTGGATAATATCTTCGCCCTTACCTGGTCAGGCTCCTGGCTGTTCCAGTCAAGCAGCTCAAAAGGGTATTCAGATTCACTGAAATACAACAGGCCACTGGTCAGTTCACTGATTTGTTTTTTTAGTTGATGAGTATCCATGACTGTTGGTTTATTTCCGATTTGCTGCAGGAGTTGGTTGATCAGGCGCCGGAGGGTGGCAAACATGGGTTTTGTTTAATATAATCAAATTTGTCACTTTTTGTACAGACAAAAAGTAACCAAAAAACTGCCGATGCGCCATGACGGCCGCGCATCGGGGCGCCCTGATTAAACCTATGTACTACTGTAAACTCATCTTCAGTGCCTTGATCTTTTTCGTTATAAAAAAATTCGACGTTTAATAGAACTACATAGTTTTATTTATTCCTTTTGCGGATTTTGATTTAGTCGGGATCAAAAAAAATGCTGATGTGCGATGCCGGCCGCGCATCGGGGTGCCCTGATTAAACTTATGTACTACTGTAAACTCATCTTCAGCGCCTCGATCTTTTTAAATGAAAAATGCTGACTAAGAGTCGTACTACTTTGGCTTCGTCTTTTCTTCCCAGACAGATTATTTTATGATGCGGTTGCTTTTTGTCAGTAACGGCATATCGTCTTTTTGAACTTACAGTTTTCCGTTCTTGATCTCTTCCACAACGCCCGGATCGAGGAGTGTTGTGGTGTCACCGAGGTTTGCCATTTCGCCTTCGGCTATTTTTCGAAGGATACGGCGCATGATCTTCCCGCTTCTTGTTTTTGGCAACCCGCTGACAAACTGGATCTTGTCTGGTTTGGCAATCGGTCCGATGATCCGTGTGACCGTTTGCAGGATATCCTGCCTGGTGAGGTTTTCATCGCTGTGAAAATGATTATAAATAACAAATGCATAAATGCCCTGTCCTTTGATATCGTGCGGATAGCCCACCACCGCGCTTTCCACCACACCGGCATGCATATTGATCGCATTCTCCACTTCGGCAGTTCCGATGCGGTGTCCGCTGACATTCAACACATCGTCTACACGGCCCGTGATCCGGTAATTTCCTTCTGCATCTTTCAGGGCTCCGTCACCGGTAAAATACAGGTTTTCATAAGTGGCAAAGTAATTGGTCCGGCAGCGTTCATGGTCGCCGTAGGTTGTACGTATGGTGGAAGGCCAGGGCGCCCTGATACAAAGGTTTCCTTTCAGCAGTCCATTTTCATCCTGTTCTGTGATCTCCTTTCCCTGTTCATCTACCAGTAACGGTTGTACGCCAGGTAGCGGCAGGGTGGCCCAACCGGGTTTGGCGTTGGTGATCCCTGCCAGGTTTGAGATCAGGATACCGCCCGTTTCCGTTTGCCACCAGGTATCTACGATGGGACATTTTTTCTTGCCTACATGTTCGTTGTACCAATGCCAGGCCTCTTCGTTGATGGGCTCTCCAACCGTGCCCAGGATTTTCAGCGACGACAGGTCCTTACCTTTCAGCGGATCGAGCCCAAAACCCATCAGGCTTCGGATGGCTGTTGGTGCGGTATACAGGATATTGACCTTGTGTTTGTCTACGATATCCCAAAAGCGTCCCGCATCCGGCCAGGTGGGCACGCCTTCGAACATCAGGGAGGTTGCTCCCGCAGAAAGCGGGCCATACACGATATAGCTATGGCCGGTTATCCACCCGATATCTGCCGTGCAGAAATGAACATCGCCGGGTTTATACTGGAATACGTTTACAAATGTATAGTTCGTCCATACCATATACCCTGCACAGGAATGCACGACGCCCTTGGGTTTGCCGGTTGAACCGGATGTATATAAGATGAATAATGGATCTTCCGCGTCCATTTCTTCAGCAGGAAAGAAAACCACGCCATCTTTTTCAACTTGTGTTTCGGCGTGTTCCATTTCATCTTCCCACCACACATCGCGGCCTTTAAGCATGGATACGGGGGTCCTGGTTCGGGTATAAACGATGACCCGTTTCACCGACCGGTTTCCGATCAGCGCGTCATCGATCACCGATTTTAAGGGGATGTCTTTATTACCCCGATAGGCCCCATCGCAGGTGATGATAAATTCTGCATTGGCGTCATAAAGCCTGTCGGCTATACTTTGTGCGCTGAAGCCTCCAAATATCACGCTATGGATCGCACCGATACGGGCGCAACCCAGTACGGCGTATACGAGTTCGGGAACCATGCCCATATAAATGCAGACCCTGTCTCCCTTTTTAACGCCATTGTTCTTCAGCATTTGCGCAACCTGGCAAACACGTTTGTGCAGCCGGTTATAGGTAACGATACGGGTACGTTCTTCGGGGTTATTGGGTTCCCAGATGATGGCCGGCTTTTCGCCCATGGAAGCAAGATGGCGGTCGATACAGTTTTCCGTGATATTGAGTTTGGCACCGGAGAACCACGTTACTTTAGGTTCAAGGAAATTCCAGTCGGATACCTTGTCCCATTTTTTATGCCAGTAGAAATGATCGGCAACGCCCGACCAGAAACCTTCCGGGTCATCTACGCTTCTGCGGTACTCCTGCTGATATTGTTCAAAGGAACTGATCTGATAAGGATAGGCCATGGCAATCTGTTTTGTTTGATAAAAGTAATCAACCGGACTTTTGTCCGGATATTTTATCTTGCTAATTAAGTATATTTATGCTAATATAGTATATCCGATGCATTAATTTACTCAGATGATACAGATCGCTTGTCCTAAATGTAAATCAGAACATATTGTCAAAAGCGGTGTGGTAAAAGGCCGCCAGCGTTTCCGCTGCAAGGAATGCAATTATTTTTTTACGGTGCTGAAAGAGGGCAAGAACATTGATCCGTATTATGTGATCAAGGCCCTTCAGTTGTATATGGAAGGCGTCACTTACCGGGAGATCGAAAGGATCCTGGGCATCAGCCATGTATCCGTCATGAACTGGGTAAAGAAATACCGCGTGCAGGCGCCGGAGAATTATGAATACCGGCCGACATATAAAGTGTTAACGCACGAAGAGTTACAGGCATTTTTTGCACAACGCGACGTATTGAAAAATGCCGGTTGCATGATCACCGAACTCGGGGATAAATTCATGGTGATCAAATGGGAAAGGTTCCGGAGAAATTCACTGTAATAAGTATACGCATTTGCAGCTGTATAGTTTGCATTTGATTTCAGCCCTTGTTTAGTCTGACCTTGGTTGTGGAAAAAACATCACATCACCACAAACCAATGCTTATGTCTAAACATTTTTCCCTGCTGATACTGGCCACGGCCATCTTTTGCACGGGTTCGTTTGCACAGGGGAATACGCCCGGCATCGATCACAGTTACAAGCCGATGATGATCAAACTGGATGAAAAGGGCCAGAAGTTCATACGGTTCATTACCTGGCACCAGATGTGGGTTTCCCACACGATCAATAATCCCGGTACGCTTGATGTCAACGGAAAGGTGCAAAAAACCGCCACCGATATTGCCATACGCCGTTCACGTTTTTTAATCCAGGCCCAGGTATCCCCTCGTTTTATGATCGTCAGCCACTGGGGCATCAATAACCAGAGTTTTATCAATGGAGGCGGATCGGGCACATTGGGAACGGGGTCGAGTGCAACGGCCCAGGGAGGCAAGCGTCCGCAACTTTACATTCATGATGCCTGGACGGAATATGCCGTTAAACCCGGCAAGCTTCACCTCGGTGCAGGGATCCATTACTGGAATGGTGTCAGCCGCCTCAGCAGCCACAGCACACTCACTTTTATGACGCTGGACGCGCCGATCTTCAACTGGTATAATATTGAAACCACCGATCAGTTTGCACGTCAGTTGGGTATTTATGCCAAGGGCCAGCTGGGAAAACTGGACTACCGCGTTCATATCAACAAACCCTTTGCCTTCGGGGTATCTTCTTCCACCATTACCTCACCCATTGCCAGCAATATCCTGAATGAACACTGGAGTACAGGCGGATACCTGAACTATATGTTCTGGGATAAAGAGAGTAATGTGCTGCCTTATTTCACCGGAACCTATTTCGGCAATAAAAAGGTTTTCAACATTGGGGCCGGATGGTACACGCATAAGGGCGCAACGGCCAGTCGTAAATCCCCTACCGATTCCGTACAGGAACATAACCAGAGTAACCTTGGCGTGGATGTGTTCCTGGATATGCCGATCAACAAAGCAAAGGGGACGGCCCTCAGTGTGTACAGTGTTTTTTATGTGAATGATTACGGCCCGAACTATCTCCGCAACATTGGTATCCTGAACCTGCATGGCGCCGCACAGCCGGTGGCCGCAAACCCCGAGTCGAGCTGGGCGGGAGGAGGAAACTTACAACCCACTATCGGAAGCGGGCAGATATGGTACACACAGGTTGGCTACCTGTTACCCAGGCTTAAGAATGGAACAGGATTCATGCCTTATGCAACATATACGTATAAAAAATTCGACCGCATCGGCAAGTCGTCCGGGCAGTTTGACCTCGGGATGAATTACCTGATCAATAACCATAATGCCAAGGTTACACTTCAATACAGCACCAGGCCGGTGTATAAGACCGAAAGCGGCAACCCCGTACGCAATGGCAGCAAGGGTGAGTTTATTCTGCAAACCCAAATCTTCCTTTAATCTCACGCATCAATTAATAAATCAATCAACATGGATAACCAACAACTTTCCAACAAGGGCATGGGCTTTATCATCGGGGCCTCCTCTGTGGGTACGCTGATCGAGTGGTACGACTTTTACATATTCGGTATGCTGGCAACGATCATCTCCAAGCAGTTTTTCCCCGAGGATTCGGGCACTTCGGCCTTGCTGAGTACGCTGGCCATATTTGCTGCGGGCTTTATCGTCAGGCCATTCGGCGCATTGGTTTTTGGCCGCCTGGGCGATCTGATCGGAAGAAAATACACCTTCCTTCTCACCCTGATACTCATGGGTGGCTCCACCTTTGCCATTGGCCTGGTACCAGGTTTTAAAACGATCGGCTGGGCCGCTCCCATCATTGTACTGGTGCTTCGCCTTGTACAGGGCCTGGCATTAGGAGGTGAATATGGCGGCGCCGCAACCTATGTTGCAGAACATGCACCGGCGAACAGGCGCGGTTTCTGGACGAGCTGGATACAAACGACGGCCACCCTTGGATTATTTCTCTCACTGGGCATCATCATCCTCATCAGGCAAAGCCAGGGCGTTGAAAAATTCACGACCGAATGGGGTGGATGGCGTTACCCATTCTGGATATCCCTGTTGCTGGTCATCGTTTCCGTGATCATCCGCATGCGCATGAGCGAATCTCCTTTGTTTGCTAAAGTGAAGGCTGAGGGAAAAACATCCAAGAATCCTCTTAAAGAAAGTTTTGGACACCGCTCCAATTTCAAAATGGTATTGCTTGCTTTATTTGGAGCCGTTATGGGCCAGGGGGTGATCTGGTACACCGGTCAGTTCTATGCCCAGTCTTTCATTGAAAACGTGTGTAAGGTCAATTTTGTGGATTCCCGGAATATCATCCTGATCGCGATCTTATTTGCCACCCCGTTCTTTGTGGTGTTTGGTTCGTTGAGCGACAAGGTGGGCAGAAAGTGGATCATGCTGCTGGGGATGTTGTTTGGAATATTTTCATACAGGCCTATTTATAAGAATTTCCTGGAATCGACCAAGCCGGCCAACCGGGCAGAGCTGGTTGATGCATCCAAAACCGTTGCGGCAGAACCCATTGCTTCGGTAGATGCCAAGGATAAAAAGAAAATGCTGGTTACGGTTAAATACGATACCGCTTATACTGACGGTGCCGTATATACGTACACCAAAACCGATACGCTGCACCTTGTATCGGAGTACACGGCTAAAACAGCATCCATTGCCGTCATCCGTCCAAACAAAGAAAACCCTTCCATACTGGATACCCTTACCGTAAAAGCAAAAGCGCCGAAAGACGCCACACTTGCTGAAGGGATAACGGCGGCGGTTGTGGAAAAGCAATCGGCCAAGCCGGGCGTGGTGATCGAGAAATCGCTGGACAGGGGTACATTCTGGAAGATGATCCTGCTGGTATTTGTTCAGATACTTTTTGTAACCATGGTGTATGGGCCGATTGCGGCCTTCCTTGTGGAGATGTTCCCCACCAAGATCCGGTATACCTCCATGTCGCTCCCATACCATATCGGTAACGGTGTCTTCGGTGGACTGGTGCCCTTCCTGGGAACACTGATCGTGGAATTCACCAAGAGCGATGCGCATCCGGCGGGAGATCCCCTGGCCGGCCTATGGTACCCGATCGGTGTGGCATCACTTTGTTTCATCATCGGCGCGATCTATCTCCGCAATAAGATCGACGAAGACGTAATGGACTAATCTATTCAATCAAAAAAATCAAAAGATATGAACGCTATAAAAAGATTACTGGGTTTTGTCTGGATGGCAATGGCCCCATTACTGATCGGGTTCCTTGTTTGGCAGGCGTCAGACAAGATCGGCAAGGCCACCGAGGCCACCAGGTCGAATGTGACGCTGCAGTGGGCCATCATCCTGTTCATTTTCACTCCCATCTGTATCGGGCTGTTGATCTTTGGGTATTATTCTATCAAAGGACTGTACGATCATCTGCCGGAAAGTTCAGCGGAGATCACAGACTAAATAAACGGTCCGGATTTCCGGAATCATCCGTCGATCAGCGGGCCTGCACCCGGAAAGCAGCGAAACAGAAAACACCGTTGATTCAGTTACGTTAGATTTGCCAGGAATAACATTCTTTACTACATTCAGGGAGTAGAGCATGTTATTCCTTTTTATTGTAAGCGTATGCCAGACAAAGTGCGGAAACAACGATTCATTTTTTTGGCCATCCTGTTGCTGGCCCTGTTCAGCTATCCGTTGATTTCGCTGGCCGACAGGAACCGGCTCACGGGAAGCTTTCCAGTGCTTTTTGTTTATATATTCCTGGTGTGGGGTATCAGCATCATCCTGCTGTACCGGAATGCGGAAAAGCGTGACACTAAAAACAAAACCGGGCCATGAACAACTGGATAGCATCCATCTGCGCCCTTGTTTACCTGTGCGTGCTTTTCGGCGTTGCCTATTATGCCGAATACAGGCTGAAAAAAGGGAAAAGCATCATCAACAATCCCTACGTTTATTCCTTATCGTTAGGCGTGTTCTGTACGGCATGGACGTATTACGGTTCGGTCGGGCAGGCCAGCAGCCGGGGGATCGAGTTCATCACGGTCTACATCGGACCAACCATCATGGCGGCGCTCTTTTGGCCTGTTCTCCGCAAGATCATCAGGATATGCCGCACACAGCGTATCAACAGCATTGCCGATCTTATATCCACGAGGTACGGTAAGAATTTTTCACTGGCCGTGCTGGTCACCGTTCTGTGTGTTCTTGGCATCATACCATATATTTCGTTGCAGCTTAAAGCGATTTCCACGAGCATCCATGTTTTGTCGGGAGATATCGTACAGGAGCAGGGGCTCAGGGGTTTTCTGTCTGACAACACATTTTACATTGCCATCGCGCTGTCGGTTTTCATCATCCTTTTTGGTACGCGTTCGATCGACGCTTCCGAAAAACACGAAGGCCTGGTAGCGGCCGTGGCTTTTGAATCGGTCATAAAACTGGTGGCGTTCATTGCCGTTGGCATATTTGTGACCTATGGAATTTTCAATGGCTTTGGCGATATCTTTTCACAGGCATCCAAAGATCCGGCCCTTTCCCGCCTTTATACGCTCGAACCAAATACCAGTTATACTTCCTGGTTCGGACTGACCCTTTTATCGATGCTCGCGATTGTTTTTCTGCCCAGGCAATTTCAAATGGGCGTTGTGGAAAACCTGCAGGAATCTCACCTGAAAAAGGCGATCTGGATGTTTCCGTTATACCTGTTGGTCATCAACATATTTGTTATCCCCGTCGCTTTTGGTGGCAAGCTCATACTGGGTTCCGGCGTGCATGCCGATACCTATGTTCTATCGCTCCCCCTGCATTACGGTCATGAGATACTGGGCTTATTCACATTCATTGGTGGGTTTTCGGCGGCCACCAGCATGATCATTGTGGAAACCATCGCGTTGAGTACGATGATGAGCAACAATATCGCCACGCCGATCTTGCTGAAGGCAAAGAATTTCCGCCCCGGCCAGGATGGGAGCCTTACGAGAACCATCCTGCAGATACGCAGGGTCAGCATCCTGCTCATTATAACGCTGGCTTTTGTGTACGACAAACTGGTTGCCCAGCATTTCAGCCTGGTTTCGATCGGGTTGATCTCATTTGCGGCAGTGGCCCAATTTGCACCATCGGTGATCGGGGGTATCTACTGGAAGCACGCATCACAAAAAGGCGCGATGGCGGGCATTGCCGTAGGGTTCGTGATCTGGTTCTATACGGCGGTGGTTCCGTCTATGGCCAACGCGGGCATGTTCAGCAGCAGTATTACAGAAAACGGGTTGTTCGGTTTATCCTGGCTGAGGCCAACATCGCTCTTTGGTATGCAGGGCATGGATACGATCACCCATTGTTTTTTCTGGAGCATGCTATTCAATATCATCACCTTCATTTCCGTTTCACTGAACAGCAACAAAACGGTCCAGGAAACGTACCAGGCGGAATTATTTGTAGACATATTCCGGCATTCGGCCGTAACGGAATCCAATGTCATCTGGAAGGGCACGGCATCGATACCCGACCTGAACAGTTTATTATCCAATTTCCTCGGACAGGAAAGGGCCGAAAAGCTCATCAGTCATTATGCACAGCGGCACAAAATACCCATGGATCAGAAAAAAGCCGATGCCCGTCTGGTGACCTTTGCCGAACGGGTGCTGAGTGGTGTCATCGGATCCGCTTCAGCCAGGATTATGGTGAGTACGGTTACCAAGGAAGAGGAAATACGCATCGATGAGGTATTGCGGATCCTGCAGGAATCGCAACAAATGATCGAGCTCAACAAAGAGCTGAGGCGGAAATCTTCCGAACTGCAGAAGGCTACGGAACAACTTACCCAAGCCAATGAGCAACTAAGGGAAATGGACCAGGTCAAGGATGAATTCCTGTACACCGTCACGCACGAACTACGAACGCCGCTCACGTCTATCCGTGCGATGGCGGAGATCGTACACGATAACCCAGACATGCCCGATGAAGAGAAGATGCAATTTTTATCGGGAGTGATCCGCGAAACGGAAAGGCTGAGCCACCTGATCACGCAGGTGCTGAACCTGGAAAGATATGAGAGCGGACGTCAGAAATTAAACATCGCTTCGGTGCAACTGAATGAACTGTTGCAGGACACCATCAGGTCGGTTGAACACCTGGCCAGGGAGAAAAAAGTGGACATCATCCGTAACTGGCCCGATTCAATGTTCCTGGTACAATGCGATGCAGCACTGATACAACAGGTAGTTTATAACCTGCTCAGCAATGCCATCAAATTTGCTCCGGAGGGCAGCGGGCAGATACGCGTGTCTATGCAAACCAATCACGATGAGCTGCAGGTTTGGGTGGAAGATAATGGCAAGGGCATCCCGCAAGACCTGCACACCCTGATATTTGATAAATTTTTCCAGGCCAGGAACCAAACGCTGAAAAAGCCCGAAGGCACCGGATTAGGATTGGCCATTTGTAAAAAGATCGTGGAAATGCACGAAGGGAAGATTTGGGTGGATAGTGTGGAAGGAAAGGGATCCCGCTTTATTTTTACCCTGCCGGTGCATTAATTAACTTTACGTATGAACCAGATATTAGTTGTGGATGACGATCCTTATATTTTGATGTCCCTGGAGTTTCTGATGAAAAAGGAAGGCTATGAAGTAAAGGTGGCACGCAACGGAACGGAGGCGCTCGAGATCATTGAGCGCGATATCCCCGGGCTGGTGCTGCTTGATATCATGATGCCCGATGTAGACGGTTATGCCATCTGCCGTCATATAAAATCTTCCAAAAAACTCCGGGAGATCAAAGTCGTTTTTCTTAGTGCGAAAAGCAAAGAGAGCGATATCCAAAAGGGATACGAACTGGGCGCCAGCCTTTACGTCACCAAACCTTTCAGCACACGCGAGCTGATGAAGAAGGTCAGGGAACTCACCGAATCCTGATCGCGGCCACACCGTTAGCGCCCATGAATTCTGGTTATTAGGTATACTTTACAGCCACCCGGCGCGTCCTTTTGGTAACTTTCAGGAAGACCTTCAAACCTATTTTTATGTCTTACCTGTCATTGTACCAGCAAAGCATTAACGATAAAGAAACATTCTGGAAAGAGCAGTCAAAACTTGTTCCCTGGTTCACAGAACCACAGTTGGTGCTTACTCAGGATGAACGTGGTTTTTACCGTTGGTTTGAAGACGGCCGTATCAATATGTCTTTTGCCTGCCTTGATTGGATGATCGAACAGGGTCATGGTGAACAACCGGCATTGATCTACGACTCGCCTGTTTCCGGGGTGCAGCAGCGGTTCACTTATCTCGAATTGAAACAACAGGTGGCAAGGTTTGCGGCGGGTTTGCGATCATTGGGCATAGAAAAAGGGGATACCGTGGTCATATATATGCCGATGATACCCCAGGCGGTTGTGGCGATGTTGGCCTGTGCCCGGATCGGCGCGATTCATTCCGTTGTTTTTGGCGGTTTTGCACCGCATGAGCTGGCGTTACGGATCGATGACGCAGTTCCCAAAGCCATCATTTCGGCGAGTTACGGCATAGAGTTCGATAAACAAATCCCATATAAACCCCTGGTTGACCAGGCCATCCGGGAATCTGCCCATCAGCCTCCATACAGGATCTATTACCAGCGGCAGGCGGGTTTTGACAGGTTGGACGCGCCCGGCGAGCTCGACTTTGACAGCCTGTGTACCTTTGAAGAAGCCGAAGCGGTACCTGTTTTATCTACCGATCCCTTATACATCCTCTATACGTCGGGAACCACGGGAAAACCGAAAGGTATCATCCGAGATCATGGCGGCTATGCCACGGCCCTTGCATTCAGTATGAAAAATGTGTATGATGCATCGGCCGGCGATGTGTTCTGGGCAGCCAGCGATGTGGGTTGGGTGGTTGGGCACAGCTATATCGTCTATGGTCCACTGTTAGCGGGATGCACGACCGTATTGTATGAGGGAAAGCCAGTCAGAACGCCGGATGCGGGTGCGTTCTGGCGTGTGGCTTCCGAACACCGAGTCAATGTGATGTTTACGGCACCAACGGCTATCCGCGCGATCAAAAAAGAAGACCATGAAGGTGATCTTATGAAGCAGTACGACCTGTCGGCCCTCAAGCACCTGTTCCTGGCGGGCGAACGTTGTGACCCCGCAACGTATCACTGGATCGCCGACCTGCTGCAAAAACCGGTGATCGATCATTGGTGGCAGACGGAAAGCGGATGGCCCATGCTGGGGATCATGAGGGGCATTGCATCATTACCGCCAAAAGCGGGCGCTGCGGGATTGCCCGTTTGCGGATACGACATACAAATATTATCGGAAGACGGGGAAATACTGCCGCCGGGCAAAGAAGGATATGTAACCGTTAAACTCCCCCTGCCGCCGGGTTGCCTGCCGGGCCTCTGGAAGAACGAGGAACGATTTGTAGCCGGATATCTGAGTCATTTCAAAGGATATTACCAGACGGGCGATGGCGGATACCGCGACGAGGATGGATATTTTTTTATCATGGGAAGGGTGGATGACGTGATCAATGTCAGCGGCCACCGGCTGAGTACAGGTGAAATGGAAGAACTGGTGGCCATGCACCCTGCCGTGGCGGAATGTGCGGTAGTGGGCATAGGTGATGAGTTAAGGGGTCAGCGGCCCGTAGCCCTGCTGGTGCTCAAAGACGGCAAAAAGGATGAAGAAGAAGCCCTCGAAAATGAATTGGTTCGGTTGATCCGCGACAAGATCGGCGCCGTGGCTTATTTCCGTAATGCGATGATCGTGAAAAGGCTCCCCAAAACGCGCAGCGGCAAAATCCTGCGAAAAACCATCCGGCAGATAGCTGACGGTGAAGCATACACGATACCTTCCACGATCGACGATCCTCATGTGCTCGATGAGATCAGTAACCGGTTCCGGGAAAGACAAATTGGCCTGTTGAACCAATATCAATAATTTTATGTCTGGAAAACAAACCCTCCGGGATAAACACGTTACATACTATGAAAAGAACCATCATAACCGGTTGCGGATCTTACATACCTGCCGTCAGGCAAACGAATGAGGATTTTGCCCGCCATATATTTTATTCCGAAGACCGTAAACCACTCGATAAGGAACCTGAAGAGATTGCCAGGAAATTTCGGGAGATCACCGGCATTTACGAACGGAGGTATGTGGCACCGGAACTGAATACTTCGGATATCGGTGCGGAAGCGGCCAGGCTTGCGATAGCGGATGCCGGCATCGACCCGGAAAGCATCGACCAGATCATTGTGGCCCATAATTTCGGGAATGTCATCAAGCATACCATACAAACAGACGCGGTGCCTTCACTGGCCAGCCGGATCAAACATACGCTGGGTATCAGGAATCCGAACTGCATCGCCTATGATATTTTGTTTGGTTGCCCCGGATGGTTACAGGGAGTGATACAGGCGGATGCTTTTTTCAAAGCCGGCATCGCCCGTACCGCATTGGTCATCGGGGCGGAAACATTATCAAGGGTGATCGACCTGCACGACCGTGATAGTATGATATTCAGCGATGGAGCCGGCGCCACGATGCTTGAATACCGCGACACAACGGATGATGGTCCGGGCATATTGAGCGCGAGCGCACAAACACATGCACTGGATGAAGTGTCCTATATCAATATGGGGCAATCCTATTTTCCCGGCAGCGATGAACGGGTGCGGTACATAAAAATGAAAGGAAGAAAAGTGTATGAATATGCGATGACCCATGTTCCCGCAGCCATGAAAGAGTGTTTTGAAAAAACCGGGCTTCCCATAACCTCGCTGAAAAAAGTATTCATTCACCAGGCCAATGAAAAAATGGACGAGGGTATCATTAAAAGACTCTTTCAATTATACGGTATCCGGGAGATCCCCGAGCATATCATGCCCATGAGTATCCACTGGCTGGGCAATAGTTCGGTAGCCACCATTCCGACGCTGTATGACCTGGTGATGAAACATCAGGTGGCCGATCAATCCTTACATCCCGGCGATGTGATTTTATTTGCATCCGTTGGCGCAGGCATGAACATCAACGCCGTATGTTACCGGTGCTGAGGGATCGTTGAAGCCAGAAATCTTTTGAGTAAAAACCTGTTTCTTCCCCGGAATTATATACATTAGTGTATATCAAAGAGCCCCGTTTGCCGCATACCGGAATAGATATTATCAGCCATCACGTATTTGCCATGTTGGACAAACTGGCGCCTGAGCTTACATACCATAATAAGCAGCATACGGCAGATGTTTTGCAATCCTGTGAGCGGATCGCGCAGGATGAAGGTGTTGGTAAGCGTGAGTTATACCTGTTAAGGGTAGCGGCACTCTATCACGATACGGGTTTCCTGTACATTTATACGGGGCACGAGGAAAAGAGTTGTCAATTGTTTTTGGAAGATACCCGGATGTTTCATTTTTCAGATGAGGAAAAAGAACTGATCACCGGTATCATCATGGCCACCAGGGTTCCGCAAAAGCCACACAGTTTACTGCAGAAGATCATTTGCGATGCAGACCTGGATTACCTCGGAAGGGATGATTTCTACAGCATTTCCGGGGAGTTAAAAAAGGAGTTCATGCACTACGGCTTCATTCAATCTGAAAAGGAATGGCGCGACATGCAGGTCAGGTTCCTGGGCACCCATCATTACCACACACATTCATCCCAGCAATTGCGGGAGCCCGTGATGAAAAAGCACTGGCAGGCGATACAATAGCCAACCCGATCAGGATATTTTCTTTTTCATTTCAACCGTGATCCTGTCTTGCTCCCTTAAGCGGCGGCAAATCGTGCGCATGATGCCTTTGAGGATATCGGTGTTCACCGCCACCACGTCGTAAAAAGCCTCCTGTTCTATTTTCAGGAAAATACAGTCGGATAGCGTGGTTACACTGGCCGAACGGGATTCCGAATCGAGGAGGGAGAGTTCTCCAAAAATTTCATTCTCAGAAAGCGTGGCCAACTGATGTTCGCCATCGTGGATGGATACCTTTCCGGAATAAATGAAATACATGCAATTGCCGGCATCCCCTTTGTGAAATAGGGTGACGTTTTGATCGACCTGCATTTCCTTACAGATCGATGCCACTTCGATCAGGTCTACTTCGTTGCAGTTTTTAAAAATGTCGGAATTTTTCAGCAGCAGAATTTTTTCAATCAGCAGCATAACTTACATTTTTTTGAATGGTTTGAACAACAAAATCCCTTGTTTCATGTACGAGGTAATGGTCTTTGGACAACGGCTCATGGTTTTTAATTTTTTCGAGCAGTCCAGACTGGTTGGCTTTCCACGAAGAGTAAATACACACGGAGCGCGTCCAGGGGTTATAGATCCTGGGCGTTTCAAAGATGACCTTGTCGAAGAAAGGTTCCACCTCCTGGTGAATTTTTTCTCCGAAATGTTGTTTGGGATCGAGGATGAAATCAAAGAGCTGGTTAATGTCTTTTGATACTTTTTTGGGAAGCATCAACTCCAGCATCTCCATGGCATTGTATAATTTTTCGTGCTTATCGATCTCCATTAATTCCAGGATGCGGTTGATCTCTTTTTTACGGAAGAGCAGGGAGCAGATCTTCAATGCCAGGGCGAGGTCGTATTTTATTTCATTGTAAATGGAACGCTGAACAATGGCGCTGTCGTTGAATTCCGGGAGTTTTTCATAATCCCCGATCTTTTTCAAACCGGCCCGCAGCACATTGTCCAGCAGGGCGTGAAAGGTGTTCGTTTCCGTGTTGCCATCGGGTTCATATTCTTTGATCCACAGAGCGTGGAGGATTTTGTCTTTTGGTTCGGCCTTATCGTATTCCAGTTCTTTCATCAGAAAGGCCGTTGAGTGTTTACCCTTGACGCGGCCGGCCAGTTTTATAAAATCGCCCATTTGATTTTGCAGCAGGGGGATGTTCAGCAGCCTAAGGTCTTCAAACAGGGAATCGCCATAAAGCTGAAGGCCTTTGAGGGCGATATTCCGGTTCTCTGCCTGTTCGAGCAAACCGATAACCGAAGGAAGCATACTGTGCATGCGCAGTTTGCAGGCGGTGGAAATGGCCATGCGTTTCACAGAAATATCCCTGTCGTGTATGAGTTGTGCGATCGCATCGGAGAATTGAACGTGTTTCAGTTCGCTGATAATATCCACGGCCAGTTCCCGTTCATCCGGCTTGCCCGAGGTCAGCAGTTTATTGATCTCATTTCCTGCTGTAAACAGGTAATTGAATTCGCGATGATTGAGCAGGTTGATGATGATGATCTTACGGATATTGAATTCATATTCATTGATCCTCCCGACCGATTCCTTCACAAAATCGGGGTCATGTTTGCATAGCAGCGATACGGCTTTTTGCCTGATCTCGGGATCCTGTTCTGTTTCAAACAGGCGCCTTAATTCCTGGAGTTTGATCTTGCCGGTATTCTCCATCCGGTCCAATGCATACTTCTTGATATCCAAGTCTTTTTCTGTGACCAGCAATCGTTCCAACAGGTCGCTGAATCCCGGGTAGCCCGATTTTTCCAGGATATTCAGGGCATAGATCACTTCGATCCTTTCGCCCGTATCGATCTTATTCAGGAGGATATTGATCGTTTGCTGGTCGTTGATATAAATGTCTTCGCTGCTGAATATCCCTTTTTTAATAGACGCGTGAATGGCGCTGAGATAATTTTTCCGGATCACAAATATGATGGCGGCCCAGATGCACAGGTTGATCAGCAGAATTTTTACTGCCAGCTGGATGTTCACCTGGAGGTCGGCGTTATACAGGATCAGCAGGGTCAGCCCAACAATGATGAGTGATGGTGGATACATGTATCCTTTCGATATCAGGTGTCCTTTAAGCCGCAGTTTTTCTTTCAGGGGCTGGAAGAGGATGAAAAAAACGGGTTCCTGCATGGTTGACCGGAGCACTTCGGTAAGCATGGCCATCAACCCGAAGATGTAGAGGTTGTAATTGGAGTTTTCCCCGAAAAAGAAAAAGAGCAGGCAGAAAATGAAGAGGGCCACGGGGGTGATGAACAGGCAATAGATGACGCCCAGTTTTTCGATCACGCGACTGGTAAAAATAAATTTGAAGGCCATGGCAATCAACCGGCCGGCGGCAAAAAAGACCGCGATATAGGTGGCGAGGTCGGCAATATTGGCCGAGCTCATTTTTACCTGGGATATAAAAGTGAAATCAACCAGTACAAATACATTGTAGCTCAGGAGGGATAAGACGGAGATGGCAAATATCAGCCTGTTTTCAACGAAAAAGCTGAAGAGGTTTTGTTTTTTGTGGTGTTCTTCATCATGTTCTTCGTGCCCTTTTTTCCTGATCTCGTCCCAGCTACTGTGCTGGCTTGCCCGGTGGAAGAACAGTAAGCCCAGGAATAAGGATACGATGGCCAGCCAGAGAACCTGGCTCATGCCGATGACCGGGATGAGTAAAGGGGCGGCCACATACCCGATGAGTTTGGCAGGAATATCTCCGGCGCCAACTATGGAAAAGACGCGCCTGCTCTCCCGTACATTGAACATCAGTGAAACCAGTCCCCAGAAAGCATAACCGGTGACCATATAGATTAACACACTGGAAACCAGCAGTATGAAAATAAAATTCTCTTTGTTTCCCGATGCCAGCCCCAGCCATAGTAAGATGAGCAGGCCGCCGGAAAATGCAATGACGTATTTCAGCAGTTGAACGGGAGGGAACCGGTGCTCCAGAACTTCATAAACATAATTGAGCAATATCAGCATACCGGCCATGGCCAGGTATACTTTTGGCAAGGTGGTTACGGGAAAGGTATAGATGAAAAAGGTGAATGCCAGGATATTGACAAGCGCGTTGGCCAAACCAATGAAAAACTGGACCGACAGCAGATCAAACACACGACCGGATTCCGAAAGCTTAATATTCAATGTCCTGTAAATCCGCTCTTTCATGGGATTAAATATACTAAAGCATGGCCATTAAAGTTCTAATGGCCATATGATTGCTCTAATATAATTATTTACCCCCACTTTATGTTGTTGTGTTTGGGTTAAATGCATGCAGTTGCATTCTTCTGTGACCAGACCGGTCAATTGTACCGGTGAAGGATACCTGAAAATACTGATTGGGAAACCCGTATTAAGTACAGGTGTTACATGTTACTGGTACAACCGCACATAATCTACTTCCATTTTTTGGGGATATACTGATTCATCCACTCCGAATTTACCGCCCCAATCGCCCCCGACCGCCACATTGAGGATCAAATGAAACGACTGGTCGAAAGGCCATGAAGCAGTACCCCGGTGATCGTTCTTATACACATGATACAGGCGGTCATCGATAAAAAAGGAAATCTCTTCCGGCGTCCATTCGATGGCATATTCATGAAAGGCGGTATTCAGGTCGGTATAGAATTTACCTTTAGATTTTTGCAGTCCGTTCACGCCGTTGTAGGCTTCCGTATGGATCGTTCCAAAAACGGAATCGGGCATATAACCGACAAATTCCATGATATCGATTTCCCCGCTTTTAGGCCAGCCTCCGTATTTCCATTCGGTGGGCAGCATCCAGATGGCCGGCCATATTCCGCGGCCTTTTGGCAGGCGAGCCTTCACTTCAACCCGTCCATATTTCCAGTCACCCTTTCCTTTTGTGACCATCCTGGCTGAGGTATATTTGAATCCTTCGTAGTTTTCTTTTCTTGCTTCAATCACAAGGTGACCATTTTCCACGCGTGCATTTTCGCTTCTACGGCCGGTATAGTATTCGAGTTCATGGTTACCCCATCCGCAGACGTCGGGGCAACCGTTGCCAAGGTCATAATTCCATTTACTGCTATCGGGCAACCCGGCGATGTTGAATTCATCTGACCAAACCAGTTTTTTATATTGCTTTTGGGCTGTTGCCACCAGAGTAAAAAGCAGGAGGAAGCATCCCAGACATGCGAATCTTGTTGTCCTATTCATACATCAATATTTGGGTTTTGAAAGATCGCCCGTAAAGGCATTTCCGAAAATCAGTCACTGCATGGGCACACGAAAAATAGAAAGTGGAGGTAAATACTTTAAACAAAGAAATTACGATCCACTTATCTGATCAACGTCAATGAGAAAATCTATCTTATTACATAACAAAGAAACTATTCGATCATCTTAAACACTTTCACATAATCCACTTCCATGGTGGTGGGGAAAGCGCTGTTACCCACTCCCTGTGCGCCGCCCCAGTTTCCTCCAACGGCGATATTCAATATCAGGTAGAATTTTTTGTTGAAAGGCCAGGTGGTGAACCCGGAATTTTCATTTACGAATTGGAAGTATTGCACATCATCAACAAAACCTTTGACCGCATAGGGCGTCCAGTCGATCCGGTAAGTATGGAAGTCGTCGGTGGCTCCATTGACGAGTGTAGAACTTGTTTTTTGTGTTCCGCGTGTGTGATTATAGGCCGATGTATGGATGCTGCAATGCACGTTATTCGGATCAAAACCCACATGTTCCATGATATCCATTTCACCGGAAGCGGGCCAGTTGCCATAGAGGTTATCGCTCGACAACATCCAGATGGCCGGCCAGGTACCGCGGCCGCGCGGCAATTTAGCCCTGACCTCAAAACGTCCATAGAGCCAGTCGCCTTTTCCTTTTGTGATCATCCTGGCAGATGTGTATTCCCTGCCTGATACTGATTCCCGTTTTGCGGTGATCACCAGGTTGCCGCCGTTGACGGTAGCATTGCCGCCATCGGTATAATACTGCAGTTCATTATTTCCCCATCCAGTACCGCCTGTTTCGAAAGACCATTTTGCAGGATCCGGTGCGCCGTTGCCATTAAAATCGTCTGACCATACGGGGGTGGTTTCAAACTGCCAGTTCTGATCAACAATATTCTGGTTGCCTGTTACTGGCGGTATTTCTTTTTCTTCGGTACAGGCAGTCAGAAAGCAGGAGCTTAATACCAGTGCGGTTGCTATATTCTTCATTGATTTCATTGTACATGTTTTTATGACCGTGTGAATGATTTATTGCGGGATGAACTTAAACTGGAAAACGGTACCTGAGCCATTGCCGGCACGCAATACCAGTTTATTGGCCGCGATCTCAATGATGCGGTACACATTTTCCCCGGGTACATCGGTTGTACCGATGAAGATGGTGGGCGGTGCGGAGGGAAGCTGGATGGTGGCCAGTCCGGCTACGCCCCCTGTTGTGGCGCCAAAGCTGTACGTGATATTGCTGTAAGACCTGTCGTCGCCGCAATTGTAATTCGGTGCAACATTACCTCCGTTGAAAGTGGCTCCGTTGGCATTATAATTAATAATGTCTGTGCTGGTGAAAGTGTAAACGTCATCCGTTTGGCAGGTAGCGTCGAGTGGTCCGCCGCCGTAGTATTGTGAAGGGTTCGATTCTGTTCCCACGATGATGGCATTGGCGCCCGGTGCCGGATCGAGTTTCCAGCTTTTGCTGCTGCCGCCTGTCAGGAGGTTTTTGATATCGGCCAGCGTCAGCACAACCACTTTTTTCAGTTTGATCTCCAGGATCACGCCTCCGGAACCTTCCAGTGTGCTGCGGAGTGTCATGCTGTTGTCGGTATAAGCTTCCACTTTATACAGGTTATTATCCACAACATCGGTAGTTCCGATAAATGGCCTTCCGGGGCCTGTTTCCAGGGAATCGAGAATGATCTTGGGCGCTTCGCCTGTTCTTGCCACCACTTTGTATTTGGGGGCGTTTGGTTTGGGGTTCTGGCAACTGTAACCGGCCTGCACATCAAAGGTCTGCCCGTTGGCTTCGTATCCAAAGGTGCCGTCGGCACTGAATTTAAAAATGTCATCGGCCTGGCAGCTGCCCGGTGCGCCGGAGAAATAAACCTGTGTTCCGTCGGGAGACAACACTTTGATGGCATCGCCATCTGTGCTCCACGTCCACTCACCATACGAACAGTTGGTCAGTTTGTTAAAGAAATCATTCTGACAGGCATCGGTCACGCTCACCACTTTGGTGATGGAGTTATTGCCATTGGTGCCTACGGTAGTGAGGGTTACGTTATATGCGCCACCTGTGCGGTATTGGTGCAAGGGGTTTTTTTCAGACGAGAGTGATGTGTTGTCGCCAAAGTTCCATTGATACAGGAATTCTCCTGAGCTGGTATTGGTGAAGCTCACTTTGTAAGGATAGGGCAATGTGTCGCTCCCGGCTGCCTGGGCAAATTCGAAACCCGCTTCTGAGGCGCTGCCCGACAGCTCAAGATCGGATTTCTTGCATTGTGTCAGTAACAGTGCCAGGGAGAAACAAAAAACCGTTACAGGTATGATATATTTTTTCATGATCGTTTTTTTAAAGATTAATAACCTTCGTTTTGTGTAAGATTGGCGTTCTTATCCCTTTCGGCCTGCGGGATAGGCATGTAGCGGTGCTTGGCCTGTATATTGGTTTTGCCGGCAGCCCTCATGACGTTGATGAAATAATTGGGATCGGGATGCCTGAGCAGGTCGTACCAGCGGTGCATTTCAAATCCCAGTTCGAGTCGGCGTTCTTTATAAACGGCTTCCTGGTATTGTGTGGCGCTGAGGTTACCCGGTAACGGATCCAGCCCGGCCCTGTCCCTGACCTGGTCGATATAAGGTTTTCCGAGTGCGGGTCCCGCGGCTTCCGCATAGATCAACAATACCTCTGCATAGCGCATGATCGGTATATTGAGTGCGCTCCTCCACTGGCCGTCATCACCGGTAGTGTTATCGATGGGGATGAAATATTTTTTGGTATTGAATCCGAGCGGAGAACCAACCAACTGTGCAGGTTGTGTATAGGTTCCGTACGTATCTCCGGGGATCCAGATGGTTCTGTCTCTGCGCCTGTCTATAATGGTATTGTACGCAGTACCTGTTTTTTCATACTGGTCAACAAAGTCTTTGGTGGGAACGGTGAATCCGTAGCCGGATTCGCGCACCACATTTTGCGCCCTGGGACCATAGAAGGTGTTGATGCAGGAACCGGCACTGTAGATGCTGAATGTACCGCCACCGCTTCTGTACTGCACTTCAAAGAGCGATTCTTTACCGTTCTCATTGTCGAGTTTGAAATTGTCTGCATAATCCTGCCAGAGGTCATAACCGTAGAGCGCCCTGTTATCGATCACTTCTTTCGCTTTCTGGGCGGCGTTGTTCATGTCGCCGATGGTCAGGTAAACGCTGGCCAGCAGGCCTTTGGCGGCTCCGGCCGTTGCCCTTCCCTTATCATCTGCTGAGTATGTGTTGGGGAGAAGGGTGTCTGCCGTTTTCAGGTCTTCAATGATCTGCGCATACACGTCAGCTTTAGGTGCGCGTGTGATGTTGGCCGATTCTTCGGCGGTAATGACATTGGTATAAAGCGGGACGTCTCCGAACAAGCGTACCAGGTGGAAATAATACAGGGCGCGAAGGAAGTAACCTTCGCCCAGGCTTCTCCTGCGGATCGTATTATTCATAACGGCCACTTGCGGAACGCGGTCGATCACCAGGTTGGCACGCAGGATACCGAAGTAGCATTGTGCCCACATGATATTGATGATGGGGTTGAAAGACGTTAAGGTGAAATTATCGAGTTCGGCTGTTTCGGCGCCATCGCCGCCGCCGCCGCCACCCAGGTCGGCATCATCACTCATGATATCCCCGAGGTGCCAGGCGGCACCATTGTAGATGGCTGACAGGGGCGTGTATGTGGCATTCACTGCCGCAATGGCCTCGGCCTCTGTTTTATAATAGTTGTCCACCGAACTGATCGGTATGGTTGGATCGATATCCAGGAGGCTTTTTTTGCATTGTGTCAAACTGATGCAGCACAGGGCAATGATCAGCAACCGGCTTATATGTTTCATTTGCATGTAATTTCTTTTTTAAAATTAAAATTCGATGACGGCGCCAAGGATGTAGGTCCTGGCCTGGGGATAGAATCCGATGTCCACGCCACCGCCAACTTCAGGATCCATACCGGAGTAATTGGTGATGGTGAAGAGGTTTTGGGCACTGGCATAGAACTGCGCTTTTTTCAGTTTCGCATAGCCTATCCATTTAGCCGGTATGTTATAGGCCAGCCGGATATTTTTCAGCCGCAGGTAGGAGGCGTCTTCTACGAAACGGTCGGAAACGCGGTTGTTACCGTTCGGGTCATTCAGTGCTAGCCTGGGCATATCATTGCTGCTGCCTGGTCCATTCCACCTTCCGATCACATCATTCGAATAATTTCCGTTACTCACACCGCCTTCCGTGTACCAGCGTGTGAAATTGAGCACTTTGTTACCGGCCGATCCCTGCAGGAAAACGGTCAGTTCAAGGTTTTTATACGTAACGGTATTGGTCAGTCCGTATGTGAAGTTCGGGTTAGCGTTACCGATATTCGTACGGTCCTGGTCGTTGATCACCCCGTCGCCGTTGAGGTCTTTGAATTTGATATCGCCAGGAGCGGTACTGGTGGTTGGGTCGGTTCCTGGCGTTTGAACGGCATGGTTGGCGATCTCTTCATACGATTGAAAGATGCCTTCCGTCACAAAGCCATAGAAGTAATTGGCGGGCAAGCCCTGTGTTGTACGGAGACTTCCGCCGGTGATGCGGGCGAAACCGCCATCGAGGGGAGCAGAAAGGCCCAGTGAAATGACCTTGTTCTTATAAGCGCTGAGCACTGCGCCGGCCGTCCAGTTAATGGCTTTCGTTGAAAGCACTTTGGCGTTGATGCCGAGGTCGATACCGCGGTTTTGCAGGGTACCTGTATTGAACGGAACTGATTCATAGGTTCCTGAAACAAAAGGAGGAGCCACATACAGGATCAGGTCTTTTGAACGTCGCTGATAGAGGTCAACGGTCATGTTTACACGATTTGAAAATGCGGTAGCATCGAAACCGATATTGAACTGTTCATTCTTTTCCCATTTAATATCGGGATTATAGGAACGGCTGGGTGCCGCACCGCCCACTACGCCGCCGGAACCTGTTGAGTTACCGAATGTGTACTGGAAGGTTTGGTTGATGCCCTGTATATAAGCATTCGCAGCCACGTTAGGGTTACCGGTGTAACCAAAGCTTGCCCTCACCTTCAGCTCATCCAGCCAGGTTGCTTTTTTCAGGAATGGTTCCTGTGTGAGGCGCCAGGCAACAGATACGGAAGGGAAAACGGCGAATTTATTATTCGGGGCAAAATTTGAACTACCGTCTCTCCTGATCGAAAAGCTTACATATGCGCGGTTGTCAAAATCATAATTGATCCTGCCGAAATATGACATCAGCCTGCTGTTGATGCCGTCTTCCGCTGCATTATAGGTTTGTGAAATATCCGTTGGCCTGAAAATGATATCGTTCAGAACCGGGATGTTTTGTGTAAAGTTACCTCCGCGTCCGGCCAACACATAAGAATACCTGTTCTCCTGGAAGGTATATCCACCCACGACATTGAATTTATGTTTCTCGCGGATCGTTTTGTCGTATGTAAGTGTGTATTCCGCCAGGAAATCGGGATAAAGCCCTTGCTGAACGGAATAACCAGTGATGGCAAAAGGACGGCCACCGGTTGACGGGGTAGCCGGACTGAAATTATTTACTTCCTGGTAATTATAATCGGCTCCGAACAGCGCTTTGAATTTCAGGTTTTTCATCAGGCTGATCTCTGTGAAGCTATTGCCTGTGCGCCTGTATTTGGTAAACTTGCTCCTGGGAACTTCGAGCTGGTAAATGGGGTTGGGTTCGTTAAAGCCGTCGGCGGATCCATTACCGCCCGCGTAGGTGCCATCGGCATTGCGCGGCGATACGGTAGGAGGTGCCATCAGCGCCAGCAGGATCACGCTATTGAATGGGGAATAGGTATCCGTACTGTGTTCGATGAACTTATTCATCGAGAGTGAGTTTCCGATCTTGATGCGGTCGTTCACCTTGATGTCGCCATTGAAGCGGAGGTTGAACCTTTCGATATCGGTTTTATAGATGATGCCATCCTGCCTTAAATAGCCGGCAGAGAAAAGGTACTGTGCTTTATCAGACCCGCCGGAAGCGGTGATGGTCACATTTCTCATGGCGGCCCTTCTGAAAATTTCATCGAGCCAGTTGGTACCTTTTCCATATTGTGTTTCTATGGCGTTGAAGTCTGCCAGTTTTGGGATCACCTGTAAGCCGCTGGCAATACGGGCTTCGCTGTTCAATATGGCATATTGCCGGGCATTCAGCATGGTGGGGAGGCTCCAGGCTTCCTGGAGGCCGGTGTACATGTCAACGGTCAGGGATGTTTTACCCGCCCGGCCCCTTTTGGTGGTGATCATGATCACGCCATTGGAGGCGCGTACACCGTAGATGGCTGCCGCCGCGGCATCTTTCAGTACATCGATCGACTCAATATCGCCGGTGCCAAAAGAGTTGAGGATATTATCAGCCGACTGGTCTGGTAACGGATATCCATCCACCACGATCAGGGGGTTATTGGTTCCGGTCAGTGAGGAAATACCCCTGATCCGGATGCCGGTACCGCCGGTACCGCCCGGAGCACCACTGTTTTGAACGATGGTGACGCCTGATACCCGGCCTTGCAGGGCCTGGGCGGCATCGGCCACCGGTGTAGCGGTGATCTCTTTGGAAGAAACAGAGGAAACCGAGGTAGACAATTCCTGCCTTTTTCGGGCGCCATATCCGATGACGACCACTTCATTGAGGGTGCCGTTGGATATTTCCATCTGGATATCAACAAATAAGGAGGGATCCGATAGGCGGTATTCCACTTTTTTCATACCGGAGTAACTGACAACCAGGGTTGACTGTTTTTCCGGAACGGTGATTTGGAATTCCCCCTGGGTATTGGTGACAACGGCCGTTGTACTTCCCTTTACGGTAACAGAGGCTCCGGCCAGCGCCTCGGCAGTAGATTTTTGGCTAACCTTCCCCCGAACCTGGAAACCCTGTCCAAAGACGGGACCCCCCAGGCCAAAGAGGAGAATGGCTGCCCAATACATGGTCAATCGTAGCTTCATAACTATAGTTTTTGGTAATTCACTGTGAAAGGTAAAGCTAAAGGGGGTTTTCTCATACCGGAAAAAAAAAGCCACATCAATACTACATCCTTTAACGAAAACCCCTATTTACAGGCATTTTTCACTACATCATTACTACATCAACCCCTTTTTTCATACTTTCACAAGCAGATGGCCAACCGTCTTCTCCATATCATCCTGCTTATTACACTCCTCACTATGCCGGGATATGGTCAAAATACCATTGGGTTACCCGATGTGGTTAACTATTATAAGGGGACTTACAATGCCGGATTACAAAACTGGGATATAGGGCAGGACAATAACGGGATCATCTATTTTGCCAATAATGAGGGGTTGCTCAGTTTTGACGGTAGATATTGGGAACTGTATCCGTTACCTAACAAAACAATCGTCCGTTCGGTTGAGATCGGACCGGATAATCGTATATATGTGGGAGGCCAGGATGAACTTGGCTATTTTTCCCCGGCTTCCAATGGCCGGCTTACCTATCACTCACTGGTAGGTAAAATTCCTGCCTCCAGTCGTTCTTTTGGTGATGTTTGGGATATTGTCAACGCGGATGGCGCTATTTTTTTCCGAACGCCCAGTAAAATATTTCAATTTATCAATGAGTCGGCGGCCGTGTTTCCCGCTCCGGGCGAATGGGCATTCATGGATTTTTGTCATGGCCGGTTATATGCCCATGATTACAGTGTCGGACTTATGATCTTCCAGGACGGATTATGGAAGCCGTTATTTGACAAGAACCCACTGCCCCCAAACGACCCCGTAACGGCTATTTTGCCCGCTCCCGGCCAGGAGGCTATTATCACCACACTGAAAAACGGACTGTTCAGACTGGGTCAATCCGGCATCAACAGAATCGCCTCCGTTAACCATGCCCGGTTTTGCGAAGACCGGATCTATGCTGCCACCAGCATCAACGAAGAATGGATCGCGCTGGCCACCACCAACAGGGGCGTATATATTACTGACCACCAGGGAAATATCGTCCAGGGATTTTCCAAAACGGAACAGCTACAAAACAATAATGTACTGAGCATCTTTCTCGACAGGCAGCAGAATGTATGGCTGGGGCTTGATAACGGCATCGATTTCATAGCCTATAACAGCCCGATAAAACATATCAATCCATTGTTGATGGACGGATCGGGCTACACGGCCATCATTCACCATAACCATCTCTATACAGGAACATCCAGCGGCCTGTTCGAGGTACCCCTGCAGCCATTGAAGGACCTGAGTTTCAGTAAGGGCGATTTTACATCCATTAAGGGAGCGCAGGGACAGGTGTGGAACCTGTCGGAGATCAACGGCCAATTATTAATGGGTCATCACGACGGCGCATTTGTCATTCAGGATCAGACGGCCAGTCAACTGTCACCGCAACCGGGATTCTGGAATTTCATTCCGATGTCTTCCACCCTGCCGATAAACCGGGTGGTTTCCGGTCATTATAAGGGGCTGACTTTTTTTTCATACCTGGGAAACAGGTTCATTCCCGATGGCGAAGTGCCCGGCTTCATTGAGTCTTCCCGGTTTGTGGAAATGGATTCCTACGAGAACATCTGGATATCTCATCCTTATCACGGCATTTACCGGATCAGTAAAACAAATGACGGGCGCTATCAGACCAATATGTACAGCAACAAAAATGGTTTGCCGGCCACCCTCAACAACCATATCTATAAGATCAAAAACGAAGTGTTAGCGGCCACGGAAAAAGGCGTTTACGAATACGATCGTGACAAAGACATTTTTAAGCCATCGGAATTTTACAAAACCTACCTGGGCGTACAGGGAATCAGGTACCTCAGGGAAGATACGTCCGGCAATATCTGGTTCATACACGACAAGAACCTCGGCGTATTGGACATGTCGGAAAAAACACCCAGGGTGATCTACCTGCCCGAGTTGAATGATAAGATGCTGAGCGGTTTTGAGTTTATTTACCCGGTAGATGAAAACAATGTTTTTTTGGGAGGAGAAAAAGGGTTCTATCACATCAACTATGCGAAGTATAAACAAACGGTACCCAGTTTAAGTGTGCAGATACGGTCTGTCAGGATTTCAGATGGGCGCGACAGTGTTTTGTTCGGCGGATATTTTCACAATGTCAATGAAAAACTGGTACAGGATAAAAAGGATATTCCCCGAATCCCATACAGTTGGAAAACCATCCATTTCGAATATTCATCTTCCCTCTTCGGATACCAGGCCAACCTTGAATACAGTTACAGGCTGACCGGCTTTGACGACTCATGGTCTGAATGGACCAAAAGAACCGAGAAGGAATATACCAATCTCCCCTCCGGTCATTATTCGTTTGAAGTGAAAATGCGCAATAACCTGGGCAATGAATCCATGATAGCCTCGTATTCATTTAAGGTACTCGCCCCCTGGTATCAATCGGGTATGGCCGTTGCCTGTTATATCCTGATGGCCCTGCTCGCCATCATCCTGATCTACCGCTGGCAGCACCGGAAATTCCTGTATCAGCAAACCAGGTTTGAAGAAGAACAAAAAAAGGTCATGTACATACATGAACTGGAATTGAATAAAACGGAAAGTGAACTGGTGGCCCTGCGAAACGAGAAACTGGAGGCGGAGATCGGGTATAAGAATTCCGAACTCGCTTCCTCCGCCATGCACCTGGTGAAGAAAGGGGAACTGCTTGCCAAGATCAAGGAAGAGCTGACACTTGTTATGAAAAGGCTCGACAATGAACAGGCTATCGGCGAATTGAAAAAGATGATCAAGTCGCTGAACGAAGATGAAAATATCGATCAGGAATGGGAGAATTTCACCAAGCATTTTGATTCGGTGAACAGCGATTTTGTGGTTCGCCTTAAAGAAAAATATCCCACCATCAGCAGCAACGAGATCAAACTTTGCGCATACCTGCGTATGAACCTTTCCACCAAGGAGATCGCCCAGCTGATGAATATTTCCGTAAGGGGCGTGGAGATCAGCCGGTACAGGTTAAGAAAAAAACTGGGCATCCCCACCGAGGTTAACCTGTTTGATTTCCTGATCGGATTCACTAACGCATAGAGTCCGGTACTGCCTGTTCAAAAACTGCCGAAGATCATTTTTCACCCCACGATTAATTGTAATTTAATGGCATAAAATCGCCATTATGAAAAGGAGATTATTTGCCATCCTGTTTTTATTAACAAGCCATAAACTGCTGGCACAGGATGCTGAAAATTTTTGCCGGGTGATGCGATTGCTGTTTAATGAAGCGAAGTCGGGCTTCAGCACTTACCGGGCTGAAAAAAGTGATATAAAAGATACTTCGCTCCATCAATACCTTGTCAAGCCCGAACTTATTGCTAACAGCGAATTTTCATCAGCGTATATTTATCTCGATGCGGATTTCCTGGAATATCCCCTGTATGACTGGGAAGACAAATTACCCGTCAAAGGGAACAGGCTGGTCCTGCGCACGACGAAACTTGGAAATTTCACCGGAGGCAAACAGGATTCAATGATCGTGAAACGATTTATTGGCGCGGTTGACAGAATTTACCAGGATTGTTTCAAGGGTTATCATAAACTCACCGAAAAAGGACAAAACACTTTTTTTTCAAAAGAGGTCCTGAGGTACGTTGTCAGCCAGGAAGACCTCTCCGATAAATATACCGATAGGGATTATCAGAAAAGTATGAATAAACCGGTTGTGATCTTTGTACTCAGCGATGAATTAAGCGACCGTAATGCCTATATGGAAATCACGTTTGAATACGCGATGAGGAAAGATTGATGCCTGGCAATACACATATTTATGTTATTGCCCTGATACTTTGCGACGGGTAATTTTGCCTAAAAAATGGGCGTATGAAGAATTTGATATTTTCTTTATTCCTGCTGGCAACTGTAAGCGCCACACATGCACAGGAATCCATTCAGCCAGAAACCTATCGGCGTGTACTGTCAGTTTCCGAACGGGTCAGTCTTTTTGAAGGGAGGTTAACGATGGTTAATCTCTTCAGGCAACAGATCAAACTGGCCTATGAAACAGCCGGCCAGCCCGATTCTGTGATCCGCCGGCGTTTCCTTGACCAAACCTATATTCCTTATGCAGAATTCTGGAAGGGATATGTGGGCGACAGTACCGTGTATTATGATGAGGTGATCAGGCCTTTATTAAAAGATAGCCTGGGGATGCTCAACCGGGTTGCCCGTTTTTATGCGGAGGCGCACATTGATCATTATTTCAATGAAACGGCCCGTGCCCTGGGAAAACTGAGTGGGCTGCAGGCACAGGGCACCTGGTATATAGTATTCGGTCATGGTGTAACGGATATGGGTGGATTTGGCGGGGGCGTGATGGTGCTCGACCTGTCGAACCGCATCAATACGCTGGAACATGTGAAGCTGATACTTCCCCATGAAATCAACCACCAGATATATGATCTCTCCGTGGTAGAAGATACCACGGCCCGCGGTTTATACCGTTGTATCAACGAGGGTTTTGCGGTTTATATGAACCAGGTGGTACTGAAGAAAAAATACAGCCTGCATGAATACCTGATGTATACACCGGAAGAGCTGATGTATTGCCTCAACAATGAAAAAAACATTTTTACCAAGCTCAAACCATTTTTGTTTACCGGGAAAAGGGACCATGCACTGGCGCTTGCCAGCCGCGGTGAGAAAGTATTTAAAAACGGGGGCCCGGGTGCCATAGGATATTTCATCGGGTACAGGATCTGCGAAGCCTATGTATCCAGGCAGGGCCCCAACAGCTGGAAAGACATCTACCGGTTACCCGTACGCGAACTTTGGGCCGCAAGCGGACTGGAAGAAAAATTTGGCCTTAACCTGTAAAGCCAGGATACCAGTTTTGATCGATCCCGCGATACGGGCGTTTAAAAAAAGTCTTTCTTATGCGATCATTTCCCTAACCCTTTCAAACAGGATATTGTTTTCCAGGTGTACATGCTCGTGCAGCTTCATGTCAAATTCCTTCAGTTCCATCAGGCTGATCCGGAAAGTGGTACAGGCAGCTTCCGGGACCACGTACTGGCTAGTTAACCGACGAATTTCTTCAATAAGCCTACCGGCGATATCGTGTTCTTTCTCCATCACCATCATGGGAGCGGTGATGTTTTTGAGGGAAGATTCAATGGATGTGCCTGCGGTATGCAGCCTCTCTATTTCGCGGATTGCGGGAAACAGGATGAGTTCTTCCTTTTTCATATGCCCCATCAGCTCTTCTTCCAGTTCGGTGAAAAGTTCTGCCACACGCTTCATATAGGGAAATGATTCGCCGTGTTTGTGGGCCACTTTTTCCAGGTGTTGCAGGATCAGCGCCATATTTTGTTGGATGTAGAAATGATGATGGATGAGAATATATCCGATCAGCATGGAAGGGCTCATGTCTCTGAACGGAAATTCACCGGATGAATCGGCCAACACCCGGGTCAGATCTTTTTCAATTTCCTCCAGACTCAGTTGTTTACGCTGGCATGCTTCTTCTAGCGTTTTTTTTCCACCGCAGCAGAAATCGAGTTCATATCTGTCAAACACAGAAGCGGCTTTATAATTGCCGGCTACAATCTGGCCGAGCGTTTTTGTTGCATATTGTCCCATGATTTTAATTTTATACAAAATTCAACGATCGACAGCCAACCGGTTATGCTTCCAGTCATAATAGTAAAATGACATGTACAAAGACCATGTTTTCCTGTATTCAATAACTGGTTGAATTCTGCCATATATACAAGCCTGTTCTTACGGCAAGATTAATAACCATTTCACAGAGGCAATGATCTAATTGGCATTGTTTTTGTCTTTTATCATCGCTATCCTTCCAACCCATTGAAACAAATCCTGTAACATTTTTTTCATCTTTAAACATGCTGACATGAAAACACCATCAGGTCTGTGGCCTTTGGCTGCCCTCTTCCTGACCTTTTTCTTTTTCTCCTGTGGAAAGGAATCATCCGACAATACCATTCCCCCCGGGATGAATAAATTATCTGTTTACCTGACAGACGGTCCTGCTGATTATCAGCATGTGTATATCGATATCCAGTCTGTTGAAGTTAAACTGGACACCTGCAGCGGCTCAGGCCATGACGATGACCATGGTAACCATTCCGGCTGCGACGACCATCACGATTCATTATCGACTTCCTGTGAATACTGGCAGGCCCTGGCCATCAACCCCGGTGTATACGACCTCCTGACCCTAAGTAATGGCGTTGATACACTGCTGGCCAGCGGCTTTTTGCTGAACGGACATATTGAACGCATCAAGATCACGCTGGGAACACAGAACAGTGTGGTGGTGGACAGCCAGACGCATCCGCTGACGCTGCCCGGCAACCTGAGCAGTGTTTATATCAACCTCGGCAGGGAACATCTAGACTCGCTTTCATCCAATACACTACAAGTTTTCCTTGATTTCGACCTCGAACACTCGATCGTGCATACCGGCAACGGACAGTACATTCTCCGTCCGGTCCTGCATCCCTTCAGCGCGCATGCCACAGGCGAGATCGAGGGGCTGATCAGGCCGCAGGGCTCTTACCAGCTCATCAAAGCATTCAGTGCCACCGACACGGGCTTTGCCCGACCGACACCCCGCCATTACGAAGGAGAATTCAAGATCCGTGGCCTGGATGCGGGAACATACACCGTTTTTATACAGGGGCGTAACGGCTACCAGGATACGACGATCAATGGGGTGCTTGTCAACCGGGCAAGAGATACAGATATTGGTACCATCACCCTGCATCAATAACCGGGTTTACCTCTAAACCATACCAAAAAAAAAGGCTCCGTCGCAGGCGGGGCTTTTTTCATGCATCCCAATGCCGGTAATATGGCCAGGCATAACGAAAATGGATTATGAGCGTCATCCTTTATGCCATAAACTTTGAACCTATAATCATGTACTGTACTTTTGCGGCATGACAAAGCCAGTAATCAGCATCGGCGCCGCCCTGGTGGATGAACTTTTTCATGCCAGCGAGGGGGTGCTCAAAGCTACCACGAACCCCGCCCAGGTAACTAAAACGGCCGGCGGCGTTAGCCGGAATATTGCCAACCAATTAGCCTTGTTAGGAGTACCCGTTCAATTGATCAGTGTGGTGGGGGATGATAGTGATGGTGACTGGCTTAAACAATCCTGCACGAACGTGGGGGTAAAACTCGATGCCCTGATCACCCGGAAAGGATTATCGGGTAAATACACAGGTATCCTCGACGCCGATGGTTCCTTGTTTACGGCATTTCTGACGAATGCGGCCAACCACCTCATTACACCGGAACATTTGCAAAAGCACCGCGATCTTCTTGAAACTGCATCATATTTACTGGCGGATGCCAATATTAACGAGGATACTATTGAATGGCTGGTCAGTTTCAGCCGTGAAACGGGCATTCCATTTATCATTGAGCCGGTATCGGTGCCACCAGCCCGCAAACTGAAGGACCTTAACCTGAATGGGTTACAACTGGTCACCCCCAATGAAGATGAACTGCCCGCCATGTGTACCGAAAAAGCCTTTTTCACCCAGCAACAGGTTGAAGAATTACTTGGCCGGGGCGTGCAACAGATCTGGCTGCACAATGGAAAACACGGCTCGGCGCTTTACAGTCGCGAAAAGACGATTGTTCTCCCCGCACCGGATATTGAAGTGGTTGATTGCACCGGAGCCGGCGATGGTTCGCTGACCGGATTTATTTTGGGAAGATACCTGGGTCAGACAGATGAACAATGCCTGCGGCTGGCACACACATTATCTGCGGAGATCCTGCAGGTACAGGGAGCCAATGCGCCCCATCTCAACCAGTCTGCCCTATTGGCGTTGGTAAACAAATACTATCCCGCTTCATGAATCATTACCTGAATATTCACCCTGATGTCAGCGAGGCCTTGCATGCGGGCAAGCCTGTGGTGACCCTGGAGTCCACCATTATATCTCACGGTATGCCCTACCCGAAGAATGTGGAAACGGCCCGTGCCGTGGAACAGGTTGTGCGCGATAGCGGTGCCATACCTGCAACCATTGCCATTTTCAACGGCAAATGCCAGGTGGGCCTGAGCCCGGAAGACCTGGAATATTTCGGGCATGCAAAAGATGTATGGAAGGTCAGCTTACGCGATATGCCATATGTGATCAGCCAGAAACTCTATGGGGCCACCACGGTGGCAGCCACCATGCGCATCGCGGCAATGGCGGGCATCAAGATATTTGTAACAGGCGGGATCGGCGGCGTTCACAGGGGCGCGGAAACCAGTATGGATATTTCGGCCGACCTGACGGAGATGGCACAAACTTCTGTGGCTGTTGTATCAGCCGGCGTAAAGAGTATCCTTGATATCGGGCTGACCCTCGAATACCTGGAAACAAAGGGAATACCGGTGGTGACCATCGGGCAGGATGAATTTCCGAGTTTTTATTCGAGAAAAAGCGGATATGCTTCACCGTTAAGAATTGATACGGCGGCGGGCATTGCTTCTTTATTGAAAGCAAAATGGGGTCTTGGCCTGGAGGGATCAGTACTCATTGCCAATCCGGTTCCCTCCGAACAGGAGATCGATGCAAGGGAAATGGAAGTACATATTCATCAAGCCCTGGCCGCAGCAAATGAGAATAAGGTCAGCGGCAAAGAGGTAACCCCCTTCATACTTCAATACATCGCTGCACACACCAAGGGCGAAAGCCTTGATGCGAATATTGCACTGATCATGCATAATGCTGCCATAGGGGCAAAGATCGCATGTGCGATTTGCCAACAATAATCCACTTAATTATTATGGATAACTGACCAGTTTGAATAATTGGTTGTCTCCGCCATTGGCATTCCATTGCTGAACGGGCGCAGACCATTTCCTTCCTGTACATCCCGCTCTTTACCAAATGGGTTGTTAATGATTATATAAGTAACAGTTCTTGGCGAGCCTTGGTTTTATGCACCCGTTTCATCATGACTAATATTAGGCATTGCTCATCGTTTTGTTGGTCGTTACCTTCATTCAGGAGCCTATTTGATCCTGGCCCGATTAAAGCTGGCTTTTAAGATCTGCCGATCTATGTTAATCACCGATACCGAATTTTCAATATCTACCTCAAATCCCCATCCTTTATGCATATAAAACCGCACGATGGATGTTAGAATCATAAACCTGATTTCTTATGCATCAAATAAAATTGTCAAACATGCAAATAACTCTTATCAAATACCATTTACCGGCCTTTGTAATTTGTTTCATCCTTTTATTAACGGGAGGAAGAGCAGGTGCTCAAAGCCACTTAGTGGTCAGGTCGGAAAAATACCAGCAAGAGCAAGAGTCAATCTCCCGTACCCTGCTGGATGAAAGAAAAAAGCATGAGCAAAAGATGACCCGTCTGCCGGATTATGAATTACAGCAGTCGAAGGACGGTTTTTTTCATGTCAGATTTATTAAAGGGGCTCCGGTTACCCCAGATGCCTTTTTTGAAAAATTCGGAAAAGAACTCGGAGTTGGTTCCGGGAATTCTTATAGGTTGTTACAGACCAATACAGATACATTTGGATATACACACCAGTATTATTCCGTTTTTTACAACAACATTATGGTGGAAGCGGCACAATTACAGGTGCATATCAAAAACGGCGCTGTTGACTGGGCCAATGGAAAAATATTTACTGATATTTCCCTTTCTGTACATCCGGGAATAACGCCGGATGTGGCCATACAACATGCTTTAAAAAATAACCAGTCTAATCAATACAGGTGGCAAAACGAGCAAGAATCTGAGTTTTTAAAGGCATCGCGTAATGATCCTTCTGCCAGTTTTTATCCTATTCCTCAACTCATGATACTCAGTGATTATTCAGTCGAAGAGGGTACGAGGCACGCGTTGACTTACCAAATGGATCTATATTCATCACAGCCATTTTTTGAAAAAAGGGTGTATATCGATGCACATACGGGAAAACAACTAAAGGCAGGAGAAATGGCCTGTCATATCGATATTCCCAATACTGTCAATACGCTGTACTCCGGGAGGCAAACAATAATTGCCGACCGTACCAGGGGAGTATCGACGCTGCGGGAAACTGGCAGGCCTATACGTACAATGAATATGTTAAACCTTCCTGATTACTCTAAGGCGATTGATTTTACAACCATTAGCAGAAATTGGAGCGCCAGGGTCACCAAATTGAATACATTAAGCGTCATTTCAATTGGAAATTCCTGGAATGATGTCGGGGAAGATTTTTCAAGGCCTGACCTGTTTTATGAAATCTGGGATGAAATCAGGCGGGTCAGGTTATATCAAAGTGTAACATTGGAGAATTTGCCGATTACCAATGGAACGGTGTTTGATCTACCGTTAAACGAAAAACGCCTTCCGGAAGGAGGCTTGTATTCAATCAGGTTATATGATTTTGATGACGATTCACCGAATGACCTGATTATATCCTGCCTATTCAGTACAATCACATCCCCGCAAAGATACAGGGCGAGAGGAGGGGTTCGTGTGGTACTTAACGGAACCATTGATCTGACCGGCGCATTGGATGCTCATTATGGAGTGGAGAAGGCGTATGATTATTTTAAACTTAAACATGGCAGGCTCAGTTATGACAACCTGAATTCAGAAATAAAAATATATATGCACCCTAGTGTTTCCATATCCAATCCTCTTGCCGGCGCCAATAATGCTGAATGGAGCTATGGGATGAAACACATTACCGTTTGGGATGGAGATGGCCTCAACCAGGGGTCCATGGCAGCCTTCGATGTAATGGCACATGAACTGACGCATGGGGTAATCAATAATAACGGACATGGCGGCCTGGATCCGTTGGGCAGCGATGAAACCAAGGGTATCAATGAATCGTATAGTGATATTTTTGCAAAAGCAACAGAAGCGCTATATAAACCGGGCAATACAAACTGGACCATTGGCGAGGACACTTATTTCCAATCAATCCCCCCATCGCCCGTTGCCTTTATCAGATCAATGCAATTTCCAAAATTGACCAATGGTTCAACAAAATATGGCGGGCAAAATTGGGCAACAAACGATTACTATGGTAAAGCAGGTATTCAGAACAGGTGGTTCTATTTGCTGGTTAATGGTGAAACTGGCCATATAGACGAAAACCCCTCTGAACCAATTTATGAAGTACCGGGTATTGGTTTGGATAATGCGGTAAATATCGCCTATTCAACAGCCATGGTATTAATGACGCCCCGTTCAGAATATAAAGACGCATTCATATATTCCCTGGATGCGGTGAGCTCACAAGGGTTCCCGAATCCTTCAGACAGATATAAAGCGGTAAGGGAAGCCTGGTTTGCAGTTGGTGTAGCTAAGAGGCCTGTCGTCAGCAGCTTCTCACCCACACATGGTTCGGAAGGCGACGTGGTTGTCATAGAGGGAACCGATTTTACCGGCATAAGTTATGTGGCTTTCAACGATACCTGGGTAGCGGCCCCGAATTTTATCGTCAATGATAATTATACACAGATATTGATAGAGGTTCCTGCAGGCGCAACAACAGGGCCCATTAAACTTGTCGCTGGTTACGATACGGTCACTACCGCAGAAGATTTTGTAATCGGATGCGAAACCCCACTTACAGTTACAGTAAACAGCACCAATGCAACCAGTTTCACTGCACAGGCCACCGGAGGAACAGAACCATATACATTCTCACTGGATAACCAGCAATTCAGTAGCAACAATGTGTTCACCGGACTTTCTTACGGACAAACCTATACGGTCTATGTTGAAGATGACAGGGGTTGCCGTGGTGAAGTATCATTTTATGTGGATGACCCGCTGGAGTGTAATGTTCAAGCAGGTTCTGGCGGACAGGGTACATCTTTTCTGACACAAAACCTTGGACCTGATGCCGGGACGGTTGTGGTTCAATATGAAATGTATACGATACCAGACCAAATGGAAATTTACTATGAGGACAACCTGGTGGCCAGCACTGCGAGTTTGGTGAGTGGAGGCGGAAACCTGACATTTAATTACACGCCTAATCCGAATGGTCCATTCCATTGTATCATCAAAATGTTTGCTCCAAATAGCGGAACTGCCTGGGATTTCATTGCTTATTGCCCGGTACCGCAACGTACAGCAAAGACATCGAAGGCTGACGTATTTGAAATGCCCCTGATTCAAGGAAAAGGAAGATCGGTATTGTATCCCAACCCTGCCCAAACATTATCCCGTTTACAGTTTAATCGAAAAAATGGCAGTGTATCCATCACGGTTAGTGATCCTGCGGGTAGAATGATCTGGCAAACAGTATTATCAAAACCTGAAGCTACCAATATTCCTTGCGAAAAATTTTTACCGGGCGCATATTTTGTTAAGGTGCAGTTTGACGATGGAATTATTGAAACCCATAAACTGATCAAGCAACCTTAAGGAGTCTCTTTTCTAAACAAAACCACCCGGGATTGACCGGGTGGTTTTACTAAAAAACCCTGCGAACGGCTTTTCAGACATCCGACAGGGTTTTCTTACAAATTCTCAGCTTTCAGGGTACGTGGTTTATCCAACTACAACGTCTTGAGGGCCGCATAGTCTGTTTCCAGTTTATCGCTGTTGGGCAGCGATTGAGAAACAGCAGGGCTGATGTATTTTTTACTGATATGCAATTCGGTATCATTGTCTGAATCAAACAATACCTCACCGTGGTTCTTGATCTCAAAGATGGCTTCTCCGTTGATCACCACTTTCAGAATGGGGCTGTTCAGGAATCCCGCACTGGTTACTTTGGAGTTTCCGTTGATTTCCAGGCGTTCGAGGTTAGAAACCGGAACGTAGACGATCGCTTTATTTTTCAACGATTTCCTGGTGCTGTGGATCCTGAGGACGCCGTTTACCACGTTGATCTGTACATCCCTCTTTACTTTGTCGTTGGCTACAACCGTGATACCGGCAAGATCGGATTCGGTCAGAACCACATCAATATCATCCTCGATTTGGATGCTGTGGTAACTGCCCCTTACGATAAAGTCGACCGGGCGGCTGTAAGAATCGGGATGAGCGGTGGTCAGATCAGGGTTAGCGAATGCAGAGGTGCCGGTAGCTACCAGGCCCAGTGCGATGATGAATAACTTTTTCATGGCTTATACTTTTTTAGTTGGTTGACCCGAATGTCCGGGATTGAATAATCAAATTGACAAAGCAAAGATGCAACGCAAAGGGGCGCCTGACAATCGCATGATTGTGTGAAATTCGGGACGTTAACAGGGTTTTATGGAATGCCAAATGCAATACTGGCGGGCCTTTCAGGAAATGGTACCCGAAACGGCATACATAAATATGTGGTTCGTGGGATGGGAGAGTGATTCGTTGCCTGTTTGGGGAGCCATGCAACGGATGCAGGAAACGGAAACCGGCTGAAGTATGTTTTTATAAAAACTTGTCTCCTTTGTTGCGCTTTACTTCGGCTACATATTCCTTGATGTCCTGTTCTTTATCTTTTTTACAAATAAGAAGTACGTCTTTGGTGTCGACGATGATGAAATCTTCAAGTCCCTGTAACAGGATAAGCTTATCGTTTTCCGCATGAACCATATTGCGCATGGCATCTATGACCATGACATGATCCCCTGCCACCGCATTTTCCAGGTAATCTTTTTCCAGTGTTTCATAAGCGCTGGCCCAGGTTCCGAGGTCGCTCCAGCCGAAAGAAGAAGGAATGACATATACGTTTTCGGCTTTCTCCATCACGCCATAATCGATGGAAATATTCACGCACTGGGGGTAGATCCTTTCGATGGCTTCTTTCTCCTGCGCTGTATTGAAAGCGTTTTTTTCCGAATCGAAAACCTCATTCATTTCTGGCAGTAATTTTTCAAAAGCCGTAATGATGTTCTTCACCTGCCATACGAAGATGCCGGCATTCCACAGAAAATCGCCGCTGGCAACGAAGGTCATCGCCAGATCGCGGTCGGGTTTTTCGGTGAATGTTTTCACTTTAAAAACATTATCGCTGACGGAGTATGGTTCAAATTGGATATAGCCGTAACCGGTATTGGGGTTGGTTGGTTTGATGCCCAATGTCACCAGCGCTTTGATATGTGATGTGAAATTCAGCGCTTCGAGGCAGATCTTCCGAAAGGCCTCTTCATCGGTGATCAGGTGATCGGCCGGTGCGCAGATCAGGTTTGCTTCCGGATCTTTCTGATTCAGTTTATAAGAAATATAGGCAATGCAGGGGGCGGTATTTTTTCTGGAAGGCTCGCAAAGGATATTATCTGCAGGAATGTCTTTCAGTTGTGTTTGCACCAGTTCACGATAACTCTCCGCTGTCACCACATAGATATTCTCCCTGGGTATGAACCTGGCAAAGCGGTCGTATGTTGATTGGATCAATGTTTTACCGGTATTGAGGATATCCAGGAATTGTTTGGGGCAACCTGTGCGGCTCATAGGCCAGAAACGGCTTCCTATTCCCCCGGCCATGATCGCTACGTAGTGATGTTTGTTCATTATCGATGCAGGTTAAAATATGTTTTGGATGTCGCATATCGGGATACGATACAACCGAAATCCGGCTAAATGATCCCTTCTCTAACAAGGTCGTGCAAATGTACCACACCTGCATACCGGTTATTATCTATCACAAGTAATTGACTGATGTTGTTTTTTCGCATGGTTTCCAGGGCCTCCACAGCCATGGCATCCGCGTTGATTGAACGCGGATTTTTACCCATGATATCGCCTGCTTTAAGGTCACTGAAATTATTGTATTTCTCCAGCATGCGGCGTATATCACCATCGGTGACGATGCCTAAAATTTGTTCCTGTTCATTCAGCACCGCTGCAGTGCCCAGGCGGTTTCGGGTGATTTCCACGATCACCTCTTTGACCGGG
>RRZU011338625.1_pt1 | contig 41150 bp, 34 predicted proteins | sample 2165561 | NCBI WGS metagenome assembly RRZU01 (sample SAMN10456909, study PRJNA506462) | wastewater metagenome | isolation source: wastewater sludge | place: USA: Moscow, Idaho | reverse complement strand
TCGGAAAGCCTTTTTGCAGCCTCTTTTTTTTGGTTACTTCCACTCACTACTTACTTGCCATCAATCAACTTGCCCACTTTGGCTATATTTTCTGGGCTCACTTCATCAATAAAGATTAAAACCGCCTCTTTCGGTTTCCCGGTAATACGGTGAATGGCATCGGTGACCTCCTCAGAAATTTTTGCCTTTTGGTCTCTGGTCAGTGTCCCGGCAACACGAATATTCACATACGGCATATACTTCTCCTTCTTGTAATTCAAGGGTTTCTTTAGAATGCGCCCACTAAGGTCATCCCGCCATCCTTTTGCTGACAGCTGGGAACACGCATGCTATCTTATACCAGTAAAGCCATGGGTCGTCGATGACCTTCTTTTGGTCCATGGCAATAATCCCAACAGGAAGAAAGCATGCATATTATTGTTACAGGAGGGGCCGGCTACATTGGCAGCCACACCTGCCTTGAACTCCTCCAGGCTGGACACCGGGTCAGCGTTGTCGATAACCTTGCCAACTCAAGCCGCGAAGCCATAAACCGGGTGGAGCAGTTAGCAGGCGCAAGAATTACTTTCTATCAGGTTGACCTGCTTGATCTCCCTGCCTTACGGCAGGTTTTTTTACAGGCAAATGGTGCCGAGGCCGTAATTCACTTCGCCGGATTGAAGGCAGTGGGTGAGTCCGTTACCCAGTCTTTACGCTACTACCAGAACAATCTCATTTCCACCCTAAACCTAGCCCAAGTAATGACAGAGCTGGAGATGAAAAAAATTATCTTCTCCTCTTCGGCCACGGTTTACGGCATACCGAAAACAGTCCCCGTTAAAGAGGATTTTCCCACCGCTCCTTTTAACCCCTATGGCAGAATCAAACTGATGACCGAAGAGATTTTAACCGATCTGCACGGCAGTGACTCCAACTGGCAGGCACTGCTTCTGCGCTACTTCAATCCAGTTGGGGCGCATCCCAGCGGACGCATCGGGGAAGACCCAGCGGGAATTCCCAACAACCTCATGCCCTATGTCTCACAGGTGGCGGCCGGCCAACTCAATGAAGTCAGTGTTTTTGGTAAAGATTATCCCACCCCTGACGGGACTGGTGTTCGAGACTTCATCCACGTCGTTGACCTGGCCAAAGGCCATGTCAAAGCAGTCTCACATCTAGCAAAAAGTTCGAGCGGCGTTGCCATCTATAATCTGGGGACCGGCAAACCACATTCTGTCCTGGAAGTTATCAGTACCTTTGCCCAGGTCAATAAACTGTCAATTCCCTATCGTATCGTCGCCAGGCGACCTGGAGACATTGCCGAGTATTACGCCGACCCAACCTTGGCGGGACAAATACTGAACTGGCGAGCAGAATTTGACTTAGCTGACATGTGCCGGGATGCCTGGAACTGGCAAAAACAAAATCCACAAGGATATGCGACTTGAGGTATTACTGCGTATAATAAAGTCTTTATTTGGCAATATCCAAGAAGGTTGCATCCGTATTCAGTACTTCGCTGCCATTTTTTTGCACCACCACCATATTCTCCAAACGAATGCCGCCCCAGTCTGCCAGATAGAGGCCAGGTTCCACCGTGACCACCATGCCTGGCCGCAACTTCTTCTCTCCAAGCGGTGAAAGACGAGGGGACTCATGCACTGCCAAGCCGACCCCATGCCCCAGACCATGGCCAAAGGCCTCGGCATAGCCACCGTCGGCTAGGACCTGTCGGGCTGCAGCATCCACCTCTTTTCCGGTTGCCCCCGCACGTATGCGAGCAATGCCAGCTAACTGGGCCTGCCGCACCAGCTGATGACGTTTTAGATATAATTCATCCGGCTGTCCGAGAACAAAGGTACGGCTAAGATCTGAACAGTAGCCCTTATAGACAAGCCCCATGTCGACAAGTACCGTTTCGCCTGCCTTGAGGGTGCGATCAGAAGGAACGGCATGGGGTTTGGCTGCATTTGTACCAAAGGCCACGATGGTATCAAAACTCGGGCGTTCTGCGCCCATTTGCCGCATGGTGCTTTCAATAGTCAAGGCAATCTCCCGCTCCGTCTGCCCAATACGGATACCTTGGTACACCTGCTGAAAGACCTTTTCATTTAGCCTGCTGGACTGGCGGATCAAATCAAGTTCTCTTTCGTCTTTCACCTCACGCAGCCCTTCAACAAATCCGCTCGTTGCCCTGAGTCGAATCCCCGCCTCCTTGGCAACAATTCTCAGACGCTTGTAGGAGGCGTACAATATATAATTACTTTCAAAGGCCAAAGAACGGATGCCGAGCTCACCGGCAAGTGACTTCAGTTCATCAAAGAGGCCTTTTTTATACTGACGAATGATGAATTGCGGTGCTTCTTCGGCTGCCTGCAAGGTAAAACGGGAATCCGTCAACAGATATGGGCAACCCTTGGCAGGGATCAAGAGAAAGCCGGAACTTTCCTCTATGCCGTGATCCAAGGCAGTGTAACCACTGAGATAGCGCCTGTTCTCCGGTTGGGAAATTAAGATGGCATCCAGGTTTCGTCTACAAAGGATGCGCCGAACCCTGGCGACAACGTTGTCCGCACCCATCTTATACCCCGGCAAGTTTGCGCAGTTCCATACGATACTGTTCGATTGCCTGGCCGTACTGGGAGTTTAGTTCCCCCTCTAGGCGGGCCCATTCCTCCTTAAAGCGTGGCTCCACGGTGGGGTCAATTTTGCTCGCATCAACCCTGGCTCCGCTGGCTTCACGGGCAAGTATCTGTTGGATTTGTGCCCTTAGCTGCTCTTTTAACTGTTCATAGAGCTGGCTGCGGTGTTGGCTGTACTGACCAATAATTCCCTTGAGTTTTTCACAGAGGCTGGCAACCTCAGCTTTTGTCTTGTTCAGTTCGATGAGTCCTTGCATGGCCCTGACAAGCCTTTTTTCCCCATCTTCATCCCGGGGTAAAAAGAGATTCCGTAAAAGGGAGGTGATCATCCCCTCTCGCAGGCTTTTCTGTGATTCTGCTGGTTCCGCCTGCAGAAGTTTTGCTAGATCTGCTTCTCCATTTGCCAAATAATCCGCGGCCAGCTGCATGCCCTTTTTCTGGCTATCTTCCTTGTGTAGCTCATCGGCAGAAGCCACTCCCATGCGCGCCGCCCGCTCCAAAACAAGCTGCATCGTTGATTTAATTTCAGCCATACTCTTTTCTCCCTCATTAAAAAAATGTTTAGATCAGCAAATATAGACACTTCTTGCCACACTACAAGTGACGACGCAGCCGACAGGCAAAAAAACCATCACAACCATCTAAGGGTAGGGGCGCGAAATCTCCCTTTTCATTAGTAAGTGAATGGGCAGACTCAGGCAAGAATGCGGTTGCATCTTCCTTATACATCTGCGGAGAACCCGCCAGGAACTGTTCTATAACCTGCTCGTTTTCTTCCTCTTCCAGAGAGCAGGTGGCATACACCATAATTCCGCCAGGTTTGAGAATGGCGCTGGCACAGGTAAGCAGTGCCAGCTGCCCTTTCTGGTAATTGAGCAGGTCTTTTTCGAGCCTGTTCCAGCGAATATCGGGCTGTCTGCGGATAACTCCAGTGCCCGAGCAGGGCGCATCGACGAAAAGGGCATCAAATGGTCTGGGACGAACCATTCTCACATAATCCTCAAGTGTGCTGCGCAGCGTTTGTGCCTGAGCCAGGTGTCCAAGGCGGTGCAGGTTCTCAGTCAAGAGAGAGTACCGCCTTTCATCTGGTTCCAAAGCGCGGACAGTGCTTCCCGGAGGTAGGATTTCAACCAGATGACTAGTCTTGCCGCCAAGGCCGGCACAGGCATCAAGGACGCGTAGCGGCTCACTATCTTTTTTTATAAGGAAGGAGGCGAGTTGGGCAGCGTCGTCTTGCACCTGAAAAAAACCCTCAACATAGCCTGTTAAAGTTGTTATAGGCCCAGGATAACCAATCACCTCCACACCCACCGGAGAGAGCTGGCTTTTCCTGCACCCAATACCACTTTTATTAAGCAAGTCGACAAAGTCTCCCCGGCTGATACGCCTGGTATTCACCCGCAGAGAAAGAGGTGGCTCCATATTGTTGACGGCACAGATGGCCCTTGCTTGCTCATGACCAAAACGCTTCTGCCAGCGATTGCACAACCAGAGCGGATGATTAGGAAGTGGCTCACCGGCGCTATCAAGGCAAAATCTGCCTAAACCCGCCCTCTCGCCCGCTACCTTGCGCAATAGGCCATTAACAAAGCCAATAAGCCAGCGGGGTTGCCCTGCCTCTTTTAAGGTGTTAACCGTGGCATTAACGGCAGCAGAATCAGGAATGCGGGTAAGAAAAAGTAACTGGTACACTCCAATGCGCAAAGTCATGAGCGTACGAACCTTCATTTTTTTAAGGGGATGACTGGAATAGTCTGCAATTACTGCATCCAGCACATTTTGTTGCCGCAAGACTCCGTAGACTAAGGTGCGTGCCAGCCTGCGCTCATCCGGGGCAAGTTCCCGAGCCAGCTCTGTAAAAATAAGCGCCATGGAACGTGACTGGCTCTCCCCCCAGCGAGTCAGCGTCTCCACTGCGGCAAAGCGAGCGGTATATCCCAGGCCTTTTTTCATGTGGTCACATCATCCATTCCTTTATCAGGTACGCAAGCCCTGCATGATTGGTTAAATCAAGGTGAATAGGCGTCACGGAAATATGCCCGCTGTGCACGGCCTTCTCGTCGGTGTCATCGCCACCTGACCAGTGCACCGTGCCGCCACCTATCCAGTAATGCTTTCGTCCCCAGGGATCAAAGGTTTCCTGGATTGAGTCTTTATATCTGCGTGTCCCTTGACGAGTAAAACGGATACCCTGGATCTGTCCGGCCGGAGTGGCAGGGATGTTAATATTTAGCAGGGTGTCTGCGGGTTGTTTCCAGATAAGCGCCATGGAGGCCAATTTCCAGGCGACGGCAGCCGAAACCTCAAAGTTATATGGGGGCGGACCAGCTAAAGAAAAGGCCAGGGAAGGAACCCCATACATAGTGCCCTCAATGGCTGCGGAAACAGTTCCTGAATAGCTGATATCATCGCCCAGATTCGGGCCGGGATTGATGCCTGAGACCAGCAGATCCGGTTTTCTTGATAAAATTTTATTCATGGCCAAGGTCACGCAGTCCGTTGGCGTGCCATCCAGAGTAAAGATATTGGACTCAAGCTCAACTACCCTTAGCGGGCGATTCATGGTTATGGCATGACTAACCGCAGAATTATCCCTCTCCGGGGCGACAATAACCGCCTCCCCCAAACTGCACATCGCCTCAAAAAGCGCTCTGATGCCCGGGGCGTAGACCCCATCATCATTGGTTACCAGAATTAGCGGGCTTGCCATTACTCCCTCACTGTTGTTGGTTGGTTCCATTGTTCCTGCTGATATTTTTGCTGTTGTTTACGGTAATACTCGCTGTTTTCCGGGTCTTTTTCTAAGGCCTCCGCTTCCAGTTTAAGTGCCGCATCCCTGTTGCCATTTGCCCAGTATGCCATGGCCAGTGTATCGAGAAAGGCGGCATCGCGGCGCTGCCCCAGGCCATGGATGAGCGCTTGTTCAGCCAGGATTAAAGCCCTTTTTCCATCATGTAAGCGGGTGTCTTCGGCCGTCAAGAGGAGCCAGGACATATTATTGCACAAGGTGGGATCATCCGGGGCTAAAATAAAGGCCTTTTCATAGGCTGCCAGGGCCTTTTGCTCCATCTTTTGCCCCGCATAAAAATCGCCAAGTGTAATGAGCCAGCGCTTCTCCTCGGATCCCTGGCTAACACGATTCTGCAAAATCATTTCAGTGTATTGAATTTCAGCCCTGGCAGCAAGTTTTTCACTGTCCGCTCGCTGTGCAGAAAAGACGACCACAAGCACACAAACAAAGTAGACAAGAAGACTCAAGACAACCTTGCGCGTCTGCCTCTCGGCGCCCCCGGGCACATCCTGGCAGTGCTGCAAATAAGCCACCCGCTCATCCATGGTATAATGATGCCAGTTTCGTTTCTCCTCTAGCCCACTTGCCCTGGCAATGCTATGAAAAGCATGGATCAATCCGCTTGCATCACCTTGGACTTTAAAGGCATAGAGGTCTGCCTGCCGCTCAAAGCTGCGGGCAAAAAAGCCAATAACAAATCTAAAAAAAAGGATGACCAGAATAAGAAGGGGCAGCGTGGTCAGCAGATCGGCCAGGTTCTCCGGCGCAAGGGGCAAGCTATGCGCAAGGTGAACAAAGGCAGGGCTGGCCAGAATAAAATGCGACCAGAGTGGCGCCAGGTTCATCATCATCCCACTTACACCGCATAAAAGAAAAAAGAAGAGGAGAACATGTCCATAGCGAACATGACCAATTTCGTGGGCCAAGACCGCCTCTAATTCTTCCTGGGCAAGGGTTTGGCAGAGAACCGGTGTCAGCAGGAGATAGCGAAGCCCGGGCACAATCCCCACAATGGCCGCAGTAAGTGCACGCCCATGATGCAGCGGCCAAGAGCGCAAATGAACCCTGAAACCCTGTCTGTGCAAAAAACCCGTCAGATGCTCTCTCTGTGCGCTCGCAGATATGGGAGTGCAGTTCCAAAAATAGGCAATAAGTGGCGGAAAAAAGAGATTCAGCACCACGAGCAAAAATAATATCACCAACAAGGCCTCTGTGTTGCTGCCATCTTCCGCGGTGGCAGCGGCCGGGAATATGGCCTGGAAAAAATCAAGCCCAATCATGAAAATAATCCAGGGCAGGATTATAGGCAGATTTTGTTTAATATTATCCCACACAAAAGAGAGGGTCGGGGCATCCAGAAAAAAGAGTCGGGCGTAGGCATTTCGTGCCACCAGCCAAAGCAGCACAAGCAACAAAAAAAAGAGACTCAGCCCTGCCAAGGCTCCAAAAATGGAGAACTGCTCAGCTAAGGGAAGCTGGGCCAGATAGTAATTCAGATCAAAACCATATAATAAGAAGGCAAAGCACAAAAGGGCGCAGAAAAAGCCCGCATCCTCCAGACGAAAATAGCTGCGGGTTCTCGCCCGCCGAAACAGGACTGTAAGTAGAACATAATAGGTCAGGACTACGCCAGCACTTCCCAGCAGATTAAACCACAGAGAATGGCTTGCTGTCTGGGGCGTGAAGCTGCCTGACAACAGGTAAATAACGGCTAGAAAAATAAAAAGTTTGGCGGAAAGCATGGCATGAGTGGAGAAATAAGGGTAAAAAGGGGGATAAATAATCCATGGGCTCGGCAAACCGTGCCCTTTTAGCATCTGATTTAAACTAATAGGTTCTATATACCATGGATCGTCTGCCCTCCCTTTCATCATACAGCAAGAGACCACATAACAGTGCAGAGCCTGTGCAGACTACCGGCCTCTCATACTGGCGAAACTGGCAGGCCAGCTGTCTGTTGCTATTGACCATTATCTCGGCAATTTCAGCTGCATCCTTTGCCAGAGCCGAAACCAAGTATGCCAGCCCAGACCTGCAAATATATGTCCGTGACAGTCAATCTGTCAAAGGCAGGATCGTCGCCTCTGTTAATCTGGCAGCTCCTGTAGAAATAATAGAAGGAAATCAGGAGTGGACGAAGATCCGGGTTGCAAACGGCACAGAGGGTTGGGTGCGAACCCGCTCTCTCAGCAATGCGCCGCTTGTTCCAACCGACATCTTTCAGCCCGGCTCGGCCAGCGATAAGGTGGTCACCGATGCGCAAGGTGCCTTTAAAAAACTGGAAGATGAGAGCAGCCGGCTCAAACAGGAATTGGCCGCTTGTTCCACCGACAGAGCAACCCTGGAAGATAAATACAGTACCCTAACCAGTGATCCAGACGGCATTTTGCACACGCGCAATACTTTGGAAGAGACAAAGACCAAAATGACGGAGCTGGAAAACAAACTGGCCGATGCCCAAGTGGAGAACAATGCCCTAAAAAAGAACCAGTCTATCATGTGGTTTCTCGCTGGCAGCGGTACTCTCTTTCTCGGTTGGCTGAGCGGTCGCCTCTCAGGCAGTAGTAAAAAGCGCCGACAGTCTCTTGTGTAAGATGGCTTCAGTCAACGGATTCTAAAGGAAGATCAACTTTGATCTCCGTTCGGTCGCGTAAGAGGGTAAGGCTCACGGTCTCGCCGACAGCATGCTTTTCAATAGCATCTCGCAGGGAATCATAATCTGAGACTTTTTCACCATTGACTGCCTGTATCACATCGCCGGGGACTATGCCCTCCCGAGACTGAGTTGTGCCGCGCAGGCCTGCCTTATCCGCACTTGAACCTTGCATCACCTGCACAATCAACACACCGTTTTCAACCCCTAATTCGTGAGCCAGGGCCGGTGCAGCTAGACTCACACCCAGGCCTGGGCGTATGGGTTTTCCATGGGCAATAATCTGTGGGACCACTCGATTCACCTCACCAACGGGCACGGCAAAGCCAATACCGGCACTGCCGCCGGAAGGGCTGTAGATTGCTGTGTTCACGCCAATAAGCCGCCCGGCACTGTCGAGGAGCGGACCGCCGGAATTACCTGGGTTGATGGCTGCATCGGTCTGAATAACCCCGTGAATCGTCCGCCCGGTGGCAGCGTTAATCTGGCGGCCCAAGGCACTTACTACGCCCGTCGTCAGCGTCTGATCCAGTCCAAAAGGGTTACCAATGGCAAACACCTTCTGCCCTACCTGCAGATCCTTTGATTCGCCAATGGCCAGGGGGAAGAGTTTGTTCGTTGGAGCGCCAATCTGCAATACGGCAATATCATTATCCGGGGCAGTGCCCACCAAAGTAGCCTTCCAGGTGCTGTGATCGGCCAGTGTCACCTCTAAGCGGTTGGCATCTGAAATGACATGGTAATTGGTCACTATTCTTCCCTGCCGATCCCAGATAAAGCCTGAACCCGTCCCTTGCGGAATTTCGTAGACATTTAAGTTAAAGAAATTCCGACGTAGGGCAATGCTTGTGATATAGACGACTGAAGGCGCAGATGCACGAAAGATATCAATGGTGTTTTGCTCGTCGGCTGCCAAATTACCCCGTGCTTCCACTGCGCGAGGCTGTACCTGGGAATTATAGATATTTGGCGCTACGGTGCGATAGGCAAGCCAGGCAACTGCCCCCAGGGCCAGCAAAATATATATTTTCTTCATGCTCATTTTAGGTAAAGAGCCGGCCATTTTTACAGCCACTTCTTCCGTCTGAAAAAAAGAAGTGTTGCCGCCGAGGAACAGACCATAAGAAAGATGGCAAAGGGATAGCCCCACACGGTCTCCAGCTCGGGCATATAGCGAAAGTTCATGCCATAGGCACTGGCAATGAGCGTTGGCGGCATGAAAATCACCGTCACCACGGTGAAAATTTTAATCACCCGGTTTTGCTCCATGTCTACCAAGCCCAGAAAACTGTTCTGCAGAAACTCTAGGCGTTCAAAATTAAAGGAGGTGTGGTCAAGGAGCGAGCCAACATCCTTTATCATGATGCGCATCTTTTCATTGTCTTCTTTGGGAAACATCTTGCTCTTTAACAGAGACGACAAAATGCGTTGTTTTTCCACAATATTTTCCCGGATGGCAATGGTTGTCTCCTGCAACGTGGTGATATCAAGCAGGATTTGCCGATCAGGTTCGTTATCTTTCACCATGCTGCGGGTAATGTAGGAGATCTGATCGGTGATGCTTTCAATCAGGTCAGCATCGTAGTCGATTCTTGTTTCCAAGATGGTTAAAAAAATATCATCGCCATCAACAGGCTTGATGGTGCGCAGCTTTCTGTAGGTTTCGGAAAAAGAACGAAAGTTTTGGTTCCTCTGTGTAAAGAGGATCTTATCTTTAATAATGAATGAAACTGGCTCGTTGGAAAAGGTGCCCTCTTCCGGAACGAGAAAATTCAGGTTGATACCGATTTCATCCTCGGTTTCCACATACTTAGAACTACTTTCTATCTCTTCACTTTCCTGTTTGGTGAAGAGTTCCACATTAAAATCGAACTCAATCTGGCGTTTTTCCTCGTTCGTTGGGCTGATCAGGTCAACCCAGAACACCTTGTTCATATCCGGACTGGTGCCGCTTTCCATCCGCACCACGGTACGGTCAAAATAAAAAAAGTTGACCATAAGCCAGCTCCCTGATGTCCATGATTGAGGCGAGCAGCTCAACCTTTTATCATTTTCCTGACTCCTAACAAGAATAGACTTTCGATCTTTTACCTGCCAAGGGCCAAACCCCGTAAAAAAGAACTAATTGTACTGACAAAAGCTTGGATTCGTCAATCTGTAACTGAGCTGATGACCTCTTGCAGAGAGACAAGATAGAGCTGGCCCAAACGCCATTACTCTGTAGCCTGACCCAGCAACCCCGGCAAAGATAGCAACTCCGCCTCTTGTGGCGGAGGGCCGGAACCTTCTGTAATACGGCGCACCTTCCGGGTTGTCAGCCGCTTTCCCTTGGCATGGGCACCTTTAACCAGGAAATCATCCATGTTTATTTCCAGCACATTTGATTTAGCCCGGGGTGCCGGCATCAGGCTTGCCCTTAAGCACAGGCCCCTTGCCCCAATCTTTAAAAAGAGGATGGCGGAGCGCTTATCCTCGTCAAAGAGTCGATACTCCCGGTTGAGAATAAATTTCGGGGTATGAAATCTCTTCACATAAACCTGATTTTCCATGCCATTTCGGTATACCAGGTTAAAGACCTCTTGGCTGTCTCCCACCAGACCCATCCAGTAAAGATCCGGCCCGACAAAGATCTTGTCCACCATGGGAATAACCTTGTAGAGCCCGTTTTTAAAGATAAGCAGCAAACGGTCATATTCTGAGGCTGCGCATTCCTGTTCCCCTTCTCCCATTTCTGCCTTTATTTTGTGCCCCAAAAAACCGGACTCCCTGTGATAACAGACCGTTAAATTAGAAAGCGCCGCAGCCCTGGCATCTACCCCGTCAAAGGCCTTTAATTCGCTGGCCCGGGGAAAAAGAGCGCCATATTCCGCAAGCAGATCTTCAATATAGTTAATGGTAAAGCCCACCATATCTGCGAGCTGCTTCTTCAGTAAGGCAATGGCACTTTCTATATCGCGCAGTTCCTTTTGCTGGCGGTTAATATCGTAGCGGGAGATGCGACGGATCTTGATTTCCAGTAAGCGCTCCACATCTTCGGCGGTGATTGCCCGTTTGAGTTCACTGGCAAAGGGAATAAGGGACTCACGCACCGTGCCCTGCACAGCCTTGTAGTTGGTTTTTTCCTCAATCTGTTTATAGAGCCTTTCTTCTATAAATATCTGCTCCAGCTTGCGGGCATGCCATTTTTCCTGCAATCTGCCCTGCTCTATTTGCAGCTCTTTGCGTAGATTACTTAAGAGTAAATCCGTGTTTCGGCACAAAACCTCTTCAACAGTCAACTGCCTTGGCAGATTCTCCTGAATACTCATCAGATTGGGAGAAACGCTCAGTTCACAGTCGGTAAAGGCATAGAGGGCATCGATTGTTTCCTCCACATGCACCCCGCGCACGAGCTTTATCTCCACCTCCACAGTCTCTGCCGTGTAATCGTTTATGGAGGCAATCTTCAGCTTACCAGCCTTGGCCGCCTTTTCTATGGAATCAATCAGAGTCTGGGTAGTTAAATTGTAGGGCAGCTCGGTGATGATGATTGTCTTATCATCAGGCTGGGTCAACTTGGCGCGGCAGCGAAGCCTCCCATTGCCATGGGCATAGTCGCTGACATCAATAATCCCGCCCCGGGGAAAGTCCGGATAAAGAACAAAATCATCTCCCTTAAGATACGCCACCTGGGCCTCTAACAACTCGCAAAAATTGTGGGGCATAATCTTAGTTGCCATGCCTACGGCAATGCCCTCAGCTCCAAGCAGCAAGAGGAGCGGAATCTTCGCTGGCAGGCGCACCGGCTCCTGCATACGGCCATCGTAGGATTCCACAAACTCGGTCAGGTCTTTATTGAAAAGCGTTTGCCGAGCTAGAGGCGAGAGGCGACACTCGATGTAGCGCGGTGCCGAGGCCTGGTCCCCGGTATAAATATTGCCGAAATTACCCTGCCGGTCAATGAGGTAGCCCTTATTGGCCAGGTTCACCAGGGCATCGAAGATAGATTGATCACCATGGGGATGCAGCTTCATGGTCTCGCCCACCACATTGGCAACCTTATGGAAACGACCATCATCCATATTAAATAAAGTCTGCAGGATGCGCCGCTGCACGGGCTTCAATCCGTCGTCCACATCCGGAATGGCCCTTTCTCTGATTACATATGAGGTATAATCAAGAAAGTTTTCGTCAAAGAGCTGGTGCAACTCGCCCCTTTGCTTTTCAAGACCACTCATACCGGCTCCACCACCAGGTGCTCCATGATATACTGCTTACGCTCAGGGGTATTTTTACCCATGTAAAAACGCAGCATGCGACTCACCTCGCTCAGGCTGTCCAGACGCACCTGCCTGATGCGCATATCCGCGTTAATAAACTGTTTAAACTCGGGTGGCGAGATCTCTCCCAGCCCTTTAAAACGGGTTGTTTCAACGGACCTGTCACCCTTGCCTTTGGCCTTTAAGGTTGTCATGGCCTGTTTAATATCGCTGTCGGAGTAGCAGTAAATGGTTTGCTCCTTATTTCGCACCCGGAAGATTGGCGTTTCTAATATATAGACCCGTTCCTGCTGTACCAACTGTTCAAAGTAGTGCAGAAAGAAAGTGAGCAGTAAATTTCTGATATGCAGGCCATCCACATCGGCATCCGTGGCCAGGATTACCTTGTCAAAACGAAGATTATCCATGGAATCTTCAATATTTAGGGCCTGCATCAGCGAATACATCTCTTCATTTTTATACAAGACATCAAGACGCTGACCGAGCACATTAAGCGGCTTGCCCTTTAGGCTGAAAACTGCCTGGGTCATGGGGTTGCGGGCACTGACAATGGAGCCGGCAGCAGACTGTCCCTCGGTAATAAAGAGCATATTCTCTTGCCCTTTTTTCGAAGGTTTTCCCGGCCCCGGGTGATATTTGCAGTCCTTGAGCTGCGGAATTTTAAAGGCAATTTTTTTGGCTTTGGCCTTGGCGTCCCGCCGCACAGACTGCAGCTCACGCCGCACCCGTTCATTGCGTTGCACCTTGTCCACCAGAATTTCCGCGCTTTCCGGGAACTTGTACAAATGGGTTGCCACGGCATCTTTTACTGCATTGACAATAGCCGTACGGATATCCGTGTTGCCCAGTTTATTTTTCGTCTGCGATTCAAACACCGGCTCCTGCACCTTCACAGACAGGATGCCCACCACACCGTCCCGCACATCAAGTCCGTTAAATTTCTTACCTGTAAACTCATTAATTCCCTTTAAGATGCCCTCCCGGAAGGCTGAGAGGTGGGTCCCGCCTTCACTGGTGTAGGTGCCATTAACAAAAGAAAAATAGGTTTCACCGTAGTCATCACAGTGGGTAAAGGCAAATTCCAGGGCACTGCTTACAAAATGGATGGCAGGATAGATGGCCTCACCGCGCATTTCCCGATCAAGCAGATCAAGCAGGCCATTTTTGGAAAGAAACTGCTCTTTATTGCAAAAAAGGCTGAGCCCGGCATTTAAATAGGCATAGCGCCAAAGACGTTCATCAACAAAACGCTCGTTAAAGGCAAAACCAGGAAACAGCTCCTCATCGGGCAGAAAGCTCACCAGCGTGCCGTTTTTTTCTTCCGTGTCGCCCTCTTCTTCCGTTTTGAGTTTACCCCTTTCAAACTCTGCCTTTTTAAATTTCCCTTCCCGGAAGGCGGTGACCGTGAAACGGCTTGATAAGGCATTCACCGCCTTAGTTCCCACGCCGTTTAGCCCAACGGAAAACTGAAAGACCTCTGTATTGTACTTTGCCCCGGTATTGATAGTCGACACGCATTCCACCACCTTACCCAGCGGGATGCCGCGACCATAATCCCGTACCGTGCAAACACCGTCTTCATCCATTTTTATATCAATGCGTTTGCCAAAACCCATGATGTATTCGTCCACCGCATTGTCGAGTACCTCCTTCAGTAGGATATAAATACCATCATCCGGGTGCGAGCCATCTCCCAGGCGCCCTATGTACATACCCGGCCTTTTGCGGATATGTTCAAGCGAGCTTAAGGTTTTTATCTTTGATTCATCGTACTGATGCGTGCTCATGATTTTGTATCCTCTTGTCCTTCAGCAGAAACCAAAGTAAGAGCTGTGTTGTCAGGTGTATGCGTAGAGGCTTCCTTACTTTCTCCGCCGCCTTCCCCGGCGCTCAACTGGCCGCCAGGCGGGTTTGGACGAAAACGAATGGCGTAACCGAATATATAGGTGCAAACCGGCACGCCCAGTATCAGACCCCAAAATCCAAACAATTTGCCGGCAATAGTTAAAATGATGAGGATAATGACGGCATTAATCCGCATATAGGAACCATAGATGCGCGGATTAAGGATATAACCTTCAATAAGGTGGATAATGGTAATCAGCAAAATGGCGAGCAGCATGGCATTCACCCCCTGATCCTGCAGGGCCACCAGGCAGATGGGAATAGAACTGAGAAAAACGCCAATCACTGGAAAAAAACTGAAGAAAAAGACAATAACCGACAAAAAAGCCACACTCTCGCCAAGACCAAGCAGACTGATACCAATGGCGGTCAGCCCACTGTTAATGATGGCAATAATCAGTTGTGCCTCCAGTGCCTTACCAAGCACCTGGGAAAAATCTCGAATATTATCGGCTACAGCCACATAGATGAGACGCAGCTTGGTCTTGGACAGGTTACGCACCTGACGCCCGAGCGCGGGCAAATCCAGGACAATGAGGAAGGAAAAAAGTAAGGAGAGGAGAAAGGTGGTCGTAAAGGCAACTATTTTCCCGCCAATATTGCCCAGAGTGTCAATAAACTGATTAATATTCTGCACCCCGCTGGAAGACTCACCAAGCCCCATAAACTGCTGCAAGAGGGCAGCCGAAGGAGAGTATCGTACTCCCCCACGGCGTGGTTGCTTACCGCCTTGCTGGCTCCCGGTGTCCGGCTGCAGCTCATCTTGTTTTGCCTCTATCTCGCCAGCATCCGCCTCTTTTTCGTGCGAGCTCACCAGTTCAGGAATTACATCACCCAAAAAAGGATACTTATCTTGCAGTTTGTACAATTCTTCATCCATGCGAGACAGATAGGTACCAAACTGGCTGACAAATATTTCAGTTTGTGACTTCACTTTCGGCACCAGAAAAACCCCAGCCGCCGTGAGAATGCCTAAAAAGACCAGCGCAACCACCACTACCCGGACAATACGGTTTTTGATGTAGGGTTTTAACCGAGTGGCACCGCTTGTTTGGATATACGAAAAAACAAAGGTGAGAAAAAGTAACAAAAAAAAGGAGCGAAGGAGATAGATCAACCCGATGAGAACTCCCCAGGCGAACATATTGGCCACATGGGGAAGGAGAATGTTCCACGGAGGTGGCAGTGATTCAAAGAGAAGACGATTGCTGCGCATACCTATAGATTACCGTAAAAAAAATGATGGTTTGATGGGCAAAGAGCCTTTCTATTGTACAAAAGAGATGCGCATTTGTCGAGGTGGCTAGACGCAATGAGAAAGAGAGTGGCTGCAGACACTATCTCACTCAAGGCGTTTTCCCCCGCCGAGAAAAAACTTGCCAACCAGGGACGCGACAATGATAATCGTCATGCCAGCAAGCACCTGCGGGGACACACTCTGTTTCTGCGTCATGGCGACCAGGAGCACAGCCAGCGGCGGTACGAGATAGCTGAGTAAACCGATAATGGCCAGATTACCACCGGAGACCGCACGGTTCCACAACACAAAGGAAAGTCCCAACGGGATACAGCCCAAATATGTGGCAGAGGCAAGTGAGCTTACACTCGGCAGGGTGTGCGGCCCGGATAAGCCGTACAAAATAGCGGATAAAATGGCGGCGTAGATGGTATAGGCCGGCATGGGATCTCCCTGCATGCGCATAATAGGCAGGGCTACGGAAAAGGTACTCCAGATAAGACCACAGAGGAGTGCCAGGCCATATCCTGTCATATGTTCCGCCTGGAAGGAAAAATTCTTACCCGATGAGATCACAAGAGCGGCCCCGACAAAGCCAATACAGGCGGCAAGCAAGATGCCGCCCTTGAGCTTTCGGTAAAGGATGAGTGAGGAAAAAACCACAATCCAGAAAGACCAGGTGGTGGCTAAAATAGCAGCCTCAGCTAAAGGGGCATGTGCCATGGCCTGATAATAGATGTAGTGGTATAAAAAAATGCCCCAGATGCCAAGCAGAGAAGCCTTTAATGACGGAATAAAGGGAATGAACGTTTTCCGCCACAGGGCATCGGCCACATACAAAAAAAGGGCGGCCGCAGTAAAGCTGAAAAACATCAGCTCGTTAATGGAAAGACCATTTAGGCCCGAACCCGTTGCCGCTGGCAGGCTCGCCCAGCAAAGGATGGCACCCATGGCATACAGATAGTGTTTCATAAAGGCCTTCTCCTTTCAGTGACCCCAATATTCAAGTAGAGCAAAAATTCCATCCAGCCATTTTACAGCATTGCCATGGGGATGCACCCAGGCCAGATGAAAGTGTTCATGCCGGTCTTTATGCCAGATATCTGCTGTCCAGGCAAGCCAACCAAGCATGGACGGTTTGTTCATTTCCGGCAGGCGTTCCCATTGCAGCCAGAGGACAGTCCTTGCCTGGTTCCGGGCCCAGCTGGCCATTTGCGGCAGCATGGTCGCCCCCTTATCGGGCAAATACTGATACAGGTAGGTATTGTACACAAGGAGCGGCACCTTGTCCGGCGGACTTGCGTGTCTTTGAAGAAAACTTGCGAGTTCACCTGGCAGCTTAACCGCAGCTTGCTGTACCGGCACGCTCCCTTTATTGACCTCCCGCAGGGCCTCAATGCCCTTTTGCAGCATGGCAAGCCGCTCTGGTTGATCGCCCCAGACAAAGGCGGAAAGGGCCAGTTCATCTTCCCTGGTCTTCAGGAGAAAAGGAACTATATCACCCGCAATTCTGGACACGATTCGTGACAATTTGCTCTCTTCGCAAAATGGCATTTCATTGAGACTTGTCACCACGAATTGTCCCGTTTCGCCTGTACCAAATTCCTCCGACCATGGTGGGTCACGGTAAACCCTTGGATCAAAGCGACTGACCAGATGATAATGACGCTTGTCCGCCACCAGGTTAAGCCCGGCACTGGCCCCGAGTTCCACGAGATGGATATCTTCCCAGCCGGAAAAGCAGGCGGGAAGGAGCCAGCAAAGCCCCCGGGCACTTTCATTGGTCTGCACCAGGGCACCTTGTATAAAAGTTGCCAATTCATCAGCAAGCGACTGAACTACCTCGCCAAAAAGATCGGCAAGCTTTTTATCTGGAGAAGCAGTACCACCCACCGTGGAGAAATATGGGACAAGCAGACTGGCCGCAGGATGAGCAGCAAGGAGCGCCTTATGCACCCCGGCAAGCAAGAGCAAAGGGACATCAAAGGTTTCCCGATTCTCACTTGCCATAAGCAGCCAGGCCACAAAGGGATTATTTTCCTTCTCATCTTCCAGCCAATGTGCTGCAACACCAAACAAGTGGCTGTATAAAGGTGAATATTCGGCTGCAAAGCGCTCCTGCTGGCGAAAACGCTTGGCCAAAAGACTCTGCCTTGTTTTTGTATTTTGTTTATGGTTTGATTGCTGCATAAATGAAAAACAATTTTGTCATATTTGCAGGTGCCATGCACCTGCTGCCCACATTTATGAAGGCATAATTCCCATGGACAAAGCACCAACAACCAGTGTGCATTCCCACAAGCAGAACTTAAGGACCCGTTTTCTGCCCTTTCTCCAGTGGTGGCCATTTGTAACCAAAACCACCGTCAAAAAAGATTTTATAGCAGGACTCACCGGCGCCATTATTGCCCTGCCGCAGGGTGTCGCCTTTGCCGTCATTGCCGGCATGCCACCTGAGTATGGCTTATATACAGCCATGGTTCCAGCCATTATCGCAGCCCTTTTCGGCTCTTCCTGGCTGCTCGTCTCTGGACCAACCACTGCGGCCTCGGTGGTGCTTTACTCAGCCCTCTCCGAATACGCCATTCCCGGCACCCCCGAATATGTGCAACTCGCTTTAACCCTTACCCTGATGGTTGGCGTTATTCAGCTGGCTATGGGCCTGGCTCGGCTAGGAGCCCTGGTCAACTTCATTTCACACAGTGTGGTAATAGGCTTTACCGCCGGTGCTGCTCTGCTCATTGCAACCAGTCAGTTGAAACACCTCTTAGGGCTTGACATCCCTCGCACCCAGGGCTTTTTCAACACTATCTACGCCCTCTATCACCATTTGGGAGCCATCAATCTCTACGCCTTAGCTGTGGGTCTGGTGACTATTGCCTCCGGCGCTATTATTCGTTACAGATGGCCCAGGTTTCCGGCCATGATTGCCTCCATGTTCATTGGCAGCCTTCTCTACCTGCTCCTGAAAGAGACAGCTGGACCGCAGGCGGCCATTAAGGTGGTCGGTGCCCTGCCCGCCTCTTTGCCACCATTGTCCACACCTGATTTAACCTTTGATAATTTTCGCATCCTTGCACCTGCTGCCCTGGCAACCACCCTGCTTGCCCTGACTGAGGCGGTCTCCATTGCCCGCTCCCTGGCCGACAGGAGCGGAAATAACTTAGATGGCAACCAAGAATTCATGGGTCAGGGGCTTTCCAATATATTTGGCAGTTTTTTTTCAGGCTTCGTGGCCACCGGGTCCTTCAACCGCAGCGGAATTAACTACCAGGCAGGGGCCAAAACGCCCCTTGCCGCCGTCTTTGCCGGCTTACTCCTCATGGCCCTTGTTATGGTGGTTGCACCTCTGGCCGCCTATCTGCCCAACGCAGCCATGGCAGGCATTCTCATGGTAGTTTCCTGGGGGCTTTTCGACCTGCGCCACATCAATAGAATCTTCCGCGTCAGCTTTATTGAGGCATCCATAATGGTGGTGACCTTTGTTGGCACTATGGTTCTTGATCTGGAGTTTGCCATACTTCTGGGCATTATGATGTCGCTTGTCATCTACCTACACAGAACCTCGCACCCGCATATTTTCAGCCGGGTGCCGGACAGCCGTTTTCCGGGCAGACCTTTCACGACTGAGCCCAGTCTGCCCGAATGCCCGCAACTGAAGATCTTGCGCATAGACGGTTCACTCTACTTTGGTGCCATTGCCCACGTGCGGGAACAGCTCCTGTATATCCAGGAAGAACGCCCGGAGCAGAAAAACCTGCTAATTGTGGCCAAGGGTATGAATTTTATCGACATGGCCGGTGGAGAATACCTGGTCGCCCTGGCCAGGGAAAAAGAGCGGAATGGAGGCAAACTCTACCTTATCGGCCTAAAGGAAGGCATCTGCACCCACTTCCGGCTTTCTGGCTATCTTATAGATATTGGCGTGGAAAATATCTACGAAGACAAAAATGAAGCCCTAAGCGAGATTTTTATGCAGCTTGACCACTCCATCTGTGCCCATTGCAAAGCCCGTATTTTCCTGGAATGCGCCTCCATTCCACCGCCCAGCTAAACCTGTCTACCACAAGGCAGAATCATTGTGGCTTGGCGCTCACCGCGTTTTCCTGCAGGAGGGGAATAGTGGAAATCGAGTTTTTCGGCGAACCATCGATCAGTTTATCGCTGTAGGTCAGGTAGACCAAAACCCGGCGTTTTTTATCGTAGAAGCGCACAACCTGCACCTTTTTAAACAAAATGGAGGTTGATTTCCTAAAAACCTGCTTCCCATCATCTTTACCTGACAATACCTCTTCCGGCACAACCAGGGGGCCTGTCTGCCGGCAGGAGATAGAGGCATCTGAGGTATCTTCTGCCACGCCAAAAGAGCCAGAGACTCCCCCGGTTTTAGCCCTGCTCACATAGCAGGTTGCCCCGGCAATATCCGGGTCATCAAAGGCCTCGATCACTATCTTGTCATTTGCTCCCAGAAACTTGAATGTGGTGCTCACCTCGCCAATTTTCTCAGCCTGGGCATTGCCCGCCAGCCCAAGGCCTAAGACTACCGCAGCAAAGTATGACAAAATGGAAGGGGTTTTCATCTTTTTTGCTCCTTGGGCTTGCCTTGCGAACGATTGATGGCGCTTAACAGTGACTTAATGGAAGCAACAATAATATCGGTATCTACCCCGGCCCCCCACCAGCTCTCCTCATCATGATCAATCACCTCTATATAGCTGACCGCCTTTGACGAGCTGCCCCTGGTTAAGGCGTGTTCGTGGTAGGAATGCAGAATAAAGTTTATGCCCAGGTCATTTCGCAAGGCCTTACAAAAAGCGTCAAGCGGCCCATTGCCATCAGCCCTGACTTTCTTGTCCGTGCCGTCAAGGTAGTGGAGTACCGCAGCAATCTCTGCCTGGGATTCCTTTTCGTTGCGATCAATATGGCGTTTAATCACCTCAAAGGATTTCAGGGAATAGCCGTTCTGCCCCAGCAAGTACTCCTTTTCAAAGACATGAAAGAGCATCTCCGGGCTCAGCTCTTCGCCGCAGGCATCGGTCACTTCTTGCACAACCCGACCAAAACCAGGGCGCATCTCCTTGGGCAGCACAAAGCCAAATTCCTTATCCATAATATAGGCTGCCCCGCCCTTGCCGGACTGGCTGTTGATGCGAATGATCGACTCATAGCTTCGTCCCAGATCCTGCGGATCAATGGGCAGATACGGCACTTCCCACAGGGCGCTTTTGCTCAGCTCAGCCGCACTCATGCCCTTATTAATGGCATCCTGATGCGAGCCGGAGAAGGCTGTGTACACCAGCTCACCCGCATAGGGATGGCGCGGCGGCAGCTTCATTTTGGTACAGCGTTCGTAGACGTTTATCACCCGGTTGATATTGGAAAAATCGAGGCCAGGTTCCACTCCCTGGGTGAACAAATTAAGGGCCAGAGTGACAATATCCACATTGCCGGTACGCTCGCCATTACCGAAAAGTGTGCCCTCCACCCTGTCAGCTCCGGCCATTAAGGCAAGTTCTGTAGCAGCCACGGCCTCGCCCCGGTCGTTATGCGCATGCACACTGACAATAACATGGTCTCTATTTCTCAGGTTGCGGCAAAACCACTCAATACGGTCAGCATACACATTGGGAGTCGACATTTCCACCGTGGCCGGCAAATTAAGGATAACCGGCTTCTCCGGGCTCGGCTGCCATACATCGAGCACGGCCTCACATATCTCCAGGGCAAAGTCCATTTCCGTGCCGGTAAAGCTCTCGGGCGAATACTCGTAGCGCACGGCCACATCGCTGTCCTTGGCCTGCTCCAGTATCAGCTGCGCCCCCTTCTGTGCCAGGGCGATAATCTCTTTGCGGCCCTTTTTAAAGACCACGTCACGCTGCAGAGTAGAGGTGGAATTGTAGAGGTGGACAATGGCCTCTCTTGCTCCCTTAATAGCGGTAAAACTCTTGCGAATAAGCTGTTCTCTAGCCTGGGTCAGCACCTGAATAACCACATTTTCAGGCACCTGATCACCATCAATGAGCAGACGAAGAAAATCGTATTCTATCTGCGATGCCGCCGGAAAACCAACCTCTATTTCGGTAAAACCAATATCAAGAAGCAGGCGGAACATCTCCAGCTTTTCTTCCAGATTCATGGGTTGAATTAGCGCCTGATTGCCATCGCGCAGATCAACGCTGCACCAGGTAGGCGCATGGTCTATTACCTTGTCCGGCCAAGTCCGGTTCGGCAGACTCATGGAGGGGTATGGCTGATATTTCCTTGTTTTTCCTGCTTGCATGGTGGGACTCCATTTCTCAAGTAAAAGCTCTGACAACAAAAAAGCCACGGTTTAGGGAAACCGTGGCTTGGAAAATTTCGATATGGTGCGCTCGCTCAGGGCATATCAACCTTATCCGCCACAGCTTGCCTGTGCAGAAGAAGTAGAGATAGGAGAGCGAGTAGGTTTTGCATGTATTGTATCCTCAAAAAATTTGTCTTTATAGTAAAAGCGAATTGTTTTTTGTCAAGCTGAAAGAGGGGAATTTGCAGGATATTTCATTACCCTGTCGCCATTTTTGTCCTTAATAAGCAAATATTTTCCCTGCCTCTCCAGCCTGTACTATGCCGACAATCCTGGCCGCAAACGGATAGCCGCGCTGTTTTAAGCCAGCAAGTAAGGCCTGGGCTGCCTGTTCCGAAAGGGAAAAAAGCAGGCCGCCTGAGGTCTGGGGATCAAAACCCAGCATGTAAAGTGAGCCATCCTCTGCCAGTTTAGAGTGCAGCCATGGCGCATAATATTTTTTATTTCTATAGGTTCCCTCTGGAATGATACCCATATTCACCAGATCAAGCACGCCTGGAAGCAGCGGCAGTGTGGCCATCATAAAGTGCAATGAAACCTGCGAGGCCTGGGCCATTTCGTGAGCATGCCCCAGAAGTCCAAAACCTGTAATGTCCGTGCAGGCGTGCACCGCGGAACGCAGTGGGGCAAAAGATGCATCTGCCAGCACCTCCAGGGGCAACTTATTGAGCGTGGCCATCACCTGCGTCAGTCCAGGAAGCGCATCTTCTGACAAAAGACCACCTTTTAAAGCCGTGGCCAGAATGCCAGTACCAAGTGGTTTTGTCAGCACCAGCACATCTCCTACGTGGGCGCCAGCATTGGTGAGCAGGTTATCTGGATGCACCACACCGGTTACGGAAAGCCCGTATTTCAATTCGGCATCTTCTACCGAGTGCCCGCCCACCAAAAGGGCGCCCGCCTCTTTAATCTTACTTAAACCTCCGGCAAGGACCTGGTGGAACACCTCCGCCCCCATCTTCTCCCCAGGACATGCCAGGATGTTCATACATAAAAGCGGCTGCCCGCCCATGGCATAAACATCAGACAGGGCATTTGCCGCTGCAATCTGACCAAAGGCAAAAGGGTCATCAACCATGGGTGTAAAAAAGTCGAGCGTCTGAATAAGGGCTGTCTGCGGATTGAGCAGATACACCCCGGCGTCATCACTGGTGGCGGTACCAACAAGTAAGCGAGGATCTTTGGGCAAATCAAGCCCGCAGAGTATCTGACCCAGGTCCCCTGGGCCGAGCTTGGCGGCTCAACCAGCGGCTTTAACGGTCTTAGTTAATTGCACGTATTCTTGATTCACAATATTTACCTGTTCTTCCCTTCTTTTTTACGAACCCTTCCAGGAACACATATATTTACTTGAAAAAAACCATCTAATCTGGTTCATAATGTTTTTCCACTTTCGTTGCAACTGAGCATAAGGCACAAGGAAAAAATTCTTTGTGCCTTTCGTTTTTCCTTGTTCGATGCAGATTGGGATTATTGCCATGAACGCACAGCCCGTACACACCCCTGAGCGGTTCCGCCCAAAACATGAATGCGGCATTTGCGGCATTTTTGGCCATGAAGATGCGGCCAAGCTGGTCTATTTTGGCCTCTACGCCTTGCAGCATAGGGGGCAGGAAAGTGCTGGCATTGTTGCTGGTAACGGCAAACGATTGAAAATACATAAAGATATGGGGCTGGTACCTGATGTCTTTACTGAAAACAGCCTGCAACACCTGACCGGCCACCTGGCTATGGGGCATGTACGCTATTCAACCACCGGCGAATCCAGCCCGACCAATATCCAGCCGTTCATGGTGCAACACAAGGGCGTTTCCCTGGCCGTTGCCCATAACGGCAATCTGACAAATTCCATTTCCATGCGCCGGCAACTGGAAGAGCAAGGCTCCATCTTCCAAACCACCATGGACAGCGAAATTATTTTGCACCTCCTGGCAAGGCAAGCAGACTGCACACTGGCAGAGGCTATAGAAAGGTCATTTTCTTGCATTACCGGTGCCTATTCTCTTCTGTTGATGAATAAGGACAACTTGATAGCCGTGCGCGATCCCAACGGTTTTAGACCACTTTGTCTGGGCGTTTTAGACAACGGTGCCCATGTGATTGCCTCCGAGACCTGTGCGCTTGACCTTATTGAAGCGGAGTATATCCGCGATATCGAACCCGGAGAAGTGCTGATAATCAACAAAGAAGGCCTGCATTCCTTCTCACCCTGGCCCTCTGTGCAGAGGAGCTATTGCATCTTCGAGCATGTCTACTTTGCCCGTCCAGACAGCGATGTCTTTGGTTTCAACGTCTACGCTGCCCGCAAACGCATGGGAGAGCTTTTAGCCGAAGAAACAAACATTCAGGCAGACTTTGTTATGCCCTTTCCCGATTCAGGCAACTATGCAGCCATAGGCTATGCCCAGGCCTCGGGTATCCCTTTAGAAATGGGCATGATCCGCAATCATTATGTGGGCCGCACCTTTATCCAACCCAGCCAGTCCATGCGGGATTTTTCCGTGCGGGTGAAACTCAATCCGGTACGATCGCTCTTAAAAGGCAAACGGGTCGTTATAGTGGAAGACTCCATTATAAGGGGTACTACTGGCCGCAGCCGGGTGCAGTCTCTGCGTCGCGCCGGGGCCACCGAAGTCCATATGCTGGTAAGTTGTCCTCCCACCTGTCATGCCTGTTACTATGGCATTGACTTTCCTTCGCCAAAACAGCTCATTGCCGCCAATAATTCGGTGGATGAAATACGAGACTACCTGGGTCTCGATTCCCTGCACTACTTAAGCGTGGAAGGCTTAGTCAAGGCCACAGGCCTGCCCCGCGATCAATTTTGCCTGGCCTGCTTCACTGGCGAGTATCCCGTTGCCCCGGATACTAACTTTACCAAAGAGGCCCTTGCCGGTTGTTGCGGCTAGATAAAGTCGCGCAAGCGCGCCACCCCCATCTTTTTTACATCACTTGCCCAATAACTGTCCCTTATCCGGGATTTCATGAGTGCTTCTTGCCGTTTTCTGCTTATATATAGAACAAAGGGATGTGTTCTTTAGCCAGACAGTCCCGTTCTATAACCTGCAATTTTACTGTCTGCCGCACGTCGTCAATGGCCCAGAACAAGGTTCCCATTGCATGACTGAGAACATGAGCAAAGAGGAGGACACCATGCAAAGACTGATCGTTATTGGTGGAGATGCAGCTGGCATGAGCGCTGCTTCCCAAATTCGTCGGATGCAGCCTCTGCGTGAAATAACCGTTTATGAAAAGGGCCTGTACACCTCATATGCGGCCTGTGGTATTCCCTACTATATTGCCGGGCTGGTGGGGGAGAAGGAGAAACTCATTGCCCGCACGCCAGAAACCTTCCAGGAGAAATACCGAATCAGTGCCCAGACAGAGCACGAAGTTCTGGCCATTTCCCCGGAGGAGCACACAGTTTGGGTAAAAAATCTGCAGAGTGGTGAAGATTGGCACGAGCCATACGATCAGCTACTCCTGGCGACTGGCGCAAACCCCATTACCACAGGTTTTGACGGTGAGACGTGTGCAAATGTGCACCATGTTAACAACCTAATGCAGGCAGAGGCCCTGGAAGGGGCGCTAAAAAATGCCTCGGCCAGGCATGCGCTTATCGTGGGCGGCGGATACATTGGCCTGGAAATGGCCGAGGCCCTGGTCATGCGCGGCATTAGGGTCACCATGATTCATCGGGGCAGAACTGTTATGTCGAGCCTGGATCTACCCATGGGTGAACTGGTGGGTTCTGCCCTGGCAGAGGGTGGCGTTGATCTTAGGCTTAACACCAGCCTGGAAGGATTCCAGCATAGTGATGGCAGGGTGACAGCCGTCTTAACCAGCACAGGCCCCATTGCCACAGATCTTGTTATTCTTGGCATTGGCGTTATGCCAGCTACAAAACTTGCCAAAGAAGCCGGTATAGAGCTTGGAGAGAAGGATAGCATCAAGGTAAACGAGCTGCAGCAAACCAGCATAAAAGATATCTGGGCCGTGGGAGACTGTACCCAATCCTTCCATGTGGTTAGCCGTAGACCTGTGTATGTCTCCATGGGAACCGTTGCCAATCGTCAAGGCCGGGTGGCCGGTATCAATCTCGGGGGCGGTTATGCCACCTTCCCCGGTGTCCTGGGCACAAGCATCACCAAGTTTATGCAGACTGAGTGCGCCCGTACAGGCCTTAATGAGCAGGAGTTGCGCGCTCTTGGCTGGAAATTTGCCACTGCTACCATCAAAACAAAAACTCTACCGCCCTACTATCCGGGTGCCACCACCTTGCATGTTAAGGTCTTGGCAGAAAAAGGCAGCGGACGCCTGCTGGGCGTGCAGATTGTCGGTGGCACTGGCTCCGCCAAACGCATTGACACTGCTGCGGTTGCTCTGCATGCCGGCATGGATGTGGAAACTTTCATCAATCTCGACTTAAGCTATGCCCCGCCTTTTTCCGGGGTGTGGGACCCTATCATAACGGCGGCAAAACAGGTGCTGAAGGACATTTAATCTTCAGATTCTCCTCCGCACCTTATCTTTTATCTTAAAGGTCATATCATCTCCCGCAGGTTTGAGCACAGGCCTGCGGGTGATAGGACTCTCACACTTTTTAGCAAGAAAAACGAAGATTCAGCGCCTTGCCAGTTTGAGCTTGCTCCTGCCACTTCCCCTGTGCTACCTTTTTTGTCGATACAAACAAAAGGCAAAGGACATATTTTGTCAAAAAATCTGAAATAGTCCATTTTTTTCCAACCGACATGACCAGCTGGCAGCTATGCAGAAAGGAGGACAAGATGACGTATTCCCAGATTGAACTTACCTGTAGCGAAGGCATTGCCACCCTCACCTTTAACCGTCCCAAAGCGCTCAACGCCCTGAGTTCCGCACTCTTTGCGGAGATGCACCAGGCCCTCGACGAAATAAGCGCTGACGAGTCCATTCGCGTACTCATTCTTACCGGTGCCGGTGAAAAGGCCTTCATCGCGGGTGCTGATATCACCGAGATCAACAAACTCTCACCCCTTGGCGCCAAAGAGTTCGCCAAAAATGGACAAGATGCCGTTGGCCGGCTACAGGATCTGGCCATTCCGGTCATTGCCGCGGTCAATGGATATGCCCTGGGCGGCGGCTGCGAGATGGCCCTGGCCTGCGACTTTATCTATGCCTCGGATAGGGCGGTCTTTGGTCTACCGGAAATCAGTCTCGGTATCTTCCCCGGTTTCGGCGGCACCCAGCGTCTCCCCCGCCTCATCGGCACCCAGCGTGCCAAGGAGATGATCTTCACCGGCAAGCATATCAGCGCTGCCGAAGCTAAGGAGATTGGCCTGGTGAATCTGATTTGCGCGCCGGAAGAACTGCTCAGCACCGCAATGGCCACCGCAAAACTGATCGCCTCCAAAGGCAAGGCCTCGCTGCGGGCTGCCAAACAGGCCATAAATCAGGGGATGAACACGGATCTGGTCACCGGACTTGCGCTGGAACGGGATGGCTTTGCCCTGATGCTGGCCAGCCCCGATGCCAAAGAAGGAACGGACGCCTTCCTGGAAAAGCGCAAAGCTGTCTTCAAGGGTAGTTTAAACGATTAAACGTTTTTTATTGAGGGAAAAGAGACAAAATGAAACTCCAATCAAAGGCGGATGCCCAGCACAGGGTTGATCAGATACGCTCTTTCCAGGCGGAACTTGAAACCCTGAAAAACGAGGCAATTCTCACCCTGTCAGAGGCTGAACACGCCGCGCTGACCGATTATCACAAAAAGCTCATTGGCGCCCTCTCATCCACCTTTGACATCGATGCCAGCAAGCGGGAAAAGCAGCTCAGCCTGGGGATGAAAATAGCCTCCTTTCTCGGGGCCCTGGCCTTTGGTGCCAGCGTTTATTATCTCTTCTACCAGTTCTGGGGCAGGCTGCCCACGAGTCTGCAGATCATGCTTCTTCTTACTGCCCCACTTGTGGGCCTGGCAGCAACACTATATGCCGCCCAGAAGGAGAAAACCGGCTATTTTGCAAAACTGCTGGGCCTGGTGAGCTGCGCCTGCTTTGTCTTAAATATTTCCATGCTGGGTCAGATCTATAACCTCACGCCCTCGCCCAATGCCTTTCTCATCTGGGCAGCTTTTGCCCTGCTATTAGCCTATGCCACGGATGCGCGTCTGCTCCTTGCTGCGGGTATTCTCTTTTTTGCCGCCTTTCTATCGGCCAAAACTGGCACCTGGAGTGGTTTTTATTGGCTTGACTTTGGTGAGCATCCGGAGAACTTTTTCCCGGCGGCATGTGTCCTTTTTTTTATCCCCTTTATCCCGCACCACAGATACTCCGGCTTTTCAGTTATCTACCGCGTTTTTGCCCTGCTCCTCTTCTTCATTCCGGTGCTCATTCTTTCCAATTGGGGCAATGGCAGCTATCTCAATATGTATCCCGATACTATTGAGGCAATCTACCAGATTATCGGTTTTATCCTGAGTGCCGGTGCTATTTTCCTGGGCATTAAGATGAGTTGGCCAGAGGTTGTGAACACCGGTAATGTTTTTTTTGTCATCTTCCTCTACACAAAATTTTATGACTGGTGGTGGGACTGGATGCCGAAATACCTTTTCTTTCTGCTCATTGGCCTCTCGGCGGTTCTGATACTTCTCATCTTTAAAAGGCTAAGGAAGGCGACGATAAAACCTGGCAAGGGGGTGGCAGCATGAAAACCATTTTCACATCCAAAAGACTGTTCCTCCTTGCTTTTCTTGTTCTTATCATCGCCAACATTGCTGTTTTTGCGGCAGTCAGGGCAAACAGATCAGGCGAGGCAAGCTCGCGCATTGTCTTAACGGAAAGAGAGCTACAGCTACCATACCGCAACGCCAAGGAAGATAGTGGCATGTCGCTTAATATAGGCTGGCGGACGCTGGATGCGAACTATACAGGAACCAGTTATGGCGGCGGCTGGACTACTCCCGAATGGCTTAATGAAAAAAAATTGGCGGAATTAGGCTTTGATCCTGCCCGCCTCTGCACAAATGCCGACACTAGAAAGAGGCCTGCATTTTCAAAGGCGGTATTTCTGGTGCTTGAGTATGGTGGAACCCCCTATGACGAAGTCCTGCTTAGGGCAGATACAGCCCTTGCGATAGCAAAAAACGAGGCAGCAAAATATCCCGGCAAAAATGATGTAACAAATGCCCTTGAAATGGCTGAGCATGAAACGCAACGTGAGCGCATAGCAGACTCTCGGCTTTTTGCCATTGATGCGGGCCTTGATACCGCCACTTTGCGGCAAAAATATCATGATCGTTCCCGCTACATACTCGTGAAAGCTCAAATTGAACCGATTATTTCCCTGTGTAACGAAAAGGAAGACAGAGAGGGCCGCATAACAAAGCTGAGCATTACCAGTGTGCACGTCCCCTTGCAGTTTAAAAAGAGTATTGATGCCGCCACAATGGGTGAAAAGAGAAATTGGAACGAGAGCAAGCCGCCCCGCTACGAAGTAACCCTGGCCTACGGCAAAAACTATGAACCCTGGATTGAATCAGTCCGCATCTTAGATGCGAAAAACTAGGTGGCAATAAACACTGGCTACGCCTTATATTTTGGAATTGTCTGCTTTTTCTGGCATTTCCGCAAAATTTTATTGTCCGCTATCATTTGCAAGAAGAGGAACACACAAGGTCTTATGTCAATATCAAAATCACCAAGGAAGGCGCTACAGCAGAAAAGAAAGCAGCACTCATCAAGGGGGTGACGGATTTGCTTGTGCAAGTGCTTGGTAAAAATCCAAAAACAACGGTTGTCGTAATAGACGAGGTGGACACAGATAACTGGGCCATTGGCGGCGAGACAGTAACGGTTTTGCGCAAAACGCCAGTCGCATAGCAATAAAGCACATTTTTTTTGCAGGTGGCGACTGGGTAAAATACACCGAAATCGTCACCTGCTTTTATTGTGCTTTATAAAAAGTATTTTGCAATTCTGGTAAATTTCCCAGCTACCTGCCTATTTCCCATGTGCCAGCAGGTCAGACAACTCAACTAAACGCAGCAGCTCTGCCCGGTAACCGTTTACATCCTTGCCCTTAGCGTTCTGGATCATGTGAATACACTCATTCCAGGTGAACTCACCCAGGTACTCGGAGTGCTGAAGCAGCATGCCATAGCCTGCCACTGCTGCAGCAAAACGAAAATCATCGGACATGGCCTGCATTGGTTTACCGGCCTCACGCACTGTTTGACTGATTTCATGGCCATGCGTTTCTCCCGGATTTTTATAACGCAGCTTCACCGTCAGCAGCTCCGCGTTTTCAGCCTTGCTGCTTGCCGCAGTTTTTTGGTACTTTAGGGTTGAAACCTTTGGCACGTCCTTATGGCCAGCGGGAATAATTTCATAGAGTGCCGTTACTGTGTGGCCTGCGCCTATCTCACCGGCATCTTTTTTGTCATTATGAAAATCCTCATCTGCCAATGCCCTGTTTTCATAGCCAATAAGCCGATAGGCCCCGACCTGGGCCGGATTGAACTCCACCTGCATCTTCACATCACTGGCCACGGTGAAAAGGGTAGCGCCCATCTCCTTCACAAGTACTTTTTTTGCCTCGAGCAGCGAATCGATATAGGCATAATTGCCATTACCCTTATCGGCCAGTACTTCCATGGTATCATCATGATAATTGCCAGTACCAAAACCGAGCACGGTCAGGTAAATGCCACTGTCTCGCTTGCCGGCAATCAATTTCTCCAGTTCTCCTTTACTGGTGGTGCCCACATTGAAATCGCCATCCGAGGCAAGAATGACACGATTATTACCCTCTGGTATATAGACCTTTTCCGCCAGCTCATAGGCTGAGACAATGCCACCTGCCCCATTGGTGGAACCACCAGCCCGCAGGCTTTCAATGGCGTTCATGATTTTATCTTTCTGATCTGCGCGAGTTGGTTCTAACAAAATACCGCTTGAACCGGCATAGGTGACAATGGCTATTCGATCTTTAGCCCCAAGTTGCTCAGTCAGCATTTTCATTGCCTTTTGCAACAGCGGCAACTTGTCCGGGCTTTGCATGGAACCAGAGACATCCACCAAAAAAACCAGGTTCGATGGCGGTAGTTTTTCTGCGGCAAGGTCTTTTGCCTGAATGCCAATCTTGACCAGGCTGTAGTTATTGTGAAAGGGGCTGGGTCCGGCCTCGGTATAGATTGCCAAGGGGGCATCTGCCGGTGGCTGTGGATAATTGTAGGTAAAATAGTTAACCATCTCCTCAAGGCGGATGGCATCCACCGGTGGCAAAGTATTTTGGGTGATGAAGCGGCGGATATTTGCATAGGAGGCGGTATCCACATCAATTGCGAAAGTGGAGAGCGGTTCGTTTATGGCATTTATAAAGGTGTTCTCCTTAAGACCAGTATAGGACTCCGTATTCCATCTTAGTGGGGCTGGCGCAGACGGAGCAATGGAGGCAACAGCTGTCAACCTCTCTACCCCTGCCTGCCCAGTAGATGCACTGGCAGTAACATTGACGGCATCTTGCGTGGCAAGGGCTTTTTGTGCAGCAGAGTCCTGGGGCTGGGGTGCATTTTGAGAAAGATTTGCACTGTTCTCTCTCTCAGGCAGAGAAGTTTTCTCACTTTTCGTTTGCGCAAGACTTGGCGGTGCCTTTTCTTCGCCCTCTGTTGTCTCTTTTTGGGGAGTGGTGCAGGCACTTAATCCAAGGGCAAAGGCCAGTACAAGTGCCACTACAATGGGTCTCTTGGTCAGCTTCATAAAGTCTCCTCATAGTTCGTTTTCTTTTACTGCCAGTCAAACATCTATCTGGTATGACGGCAGAGAGAGGAAACTGTGTCGATTTTTTTTGTTTTTTTTTGGTAAAGCTTTTTTATGGCAATAAACAATGAAGCAGCTGTTGACCTCAGGAAAATAGCCCTGGCCCATTGGCATATGGTCAATGCCATGGCCAGAAAACGCTTTAGTGCTGAAGTGGTAGCCGAAGAGGCGGCCTTGTTCGTCCTTGAAACCCTGGAGAAAGACAACTGGGAAAGGCTTGGACCCTACAGCGGTAAAGGCAGTTTCAGTGCCTTTTTTGCTTCGGTCACTTATAGGCTCTTGGAAGATTTTGCCCGCAAGAAATTCGGCCGCATGCTGCCACCGACCTGGATACAAAAAGCTGGCGGCATCTGGCTTATGCTTTTTCGCCTGCTCTGTCTGGAACGCTTCTCTTTTTTAGAGGCACTCGCCATTGCCAAAGATCGTACGGGCCAAGTGGCGAGCGCAACACTTGAGGCTGCGGCTGAAAAAATCCTGGCCGAGCTTCCCCAATGCGGACAAAAAACAACGATACTATCTCTTGATGATGAGCGGGCAAGAGCAGAAGAACCAGCGAGCGAACAAAGGGACGCCCTTGAAAAAAAAGAAGAGCAGCTTCTTTTGGGGGCCCTGGGCCTGATTATTTTTGGCACTCCCGTTAACGACAAGAAGGAAAAGAGTGTACAAAAATTGCTCGCTCATCCACTGCAGCTGAAAAGTGATGAACGCCTTCTGCTGAGGCTCTGTTTCCAAGACAACATGAGTGTGAGCAAGGCCGGGATACTGCTTGGCCTGAACCGTTTCCAGGCCCATGGCAAAATGCGACGCACCTTAACGAAGATTAAAAACCATTTTACCTCTGTTGGCTGTGCTGCCGAACTTGCTCAGTTGCTTGACAAAACGTGAGCTGATACGACACATGTCAGGGAAAAAACCGTCAGGTTTATTATGAAAGACGCAGAAAATAACAGGCAGGGAAAAACGGATAAGACCGAAAGATCGCTTCAGGATGAGCGCAGAATAGGGCTTATTGGCCTCTTGGCTACGGATAAGCGGGAGCCAGAGACAGGCTGTCCATCCAGTGAAGAAATGGCCCTTTTTTTGGAGCAAAAACTGGGCAAAAAAGAGCAACAATGGATGCTCGCCCACCTTGCCCATTGTGAAAAATGTTATGCCGAATGGCTGACTCTTGGCAACAATCCCCTGCCTATGAAGACTGCCCGACGGCAGGAAAAAAGACCAACAAAAAGAATATCCTCTTTCCGTAGGCTGGCAACAGGCTCTGGACTGGCCCTGGCTGCCAGTCTTGTTTTCTATCTGGCCCAACATCCGGAAATTACTAATTGGAGCTTGAAAATTAGCCACAAAGATGCGGCAGGAGTTGGACAGATGGATAGTTCTGCCTCACAAACGGCATCAGCTCCGGCAGTGCCCGCATCCATCATGCCTGCTGCCCCTTTGCGGGAAAAGGCTGACGCAGAAAAAAACGCTGACAGGCAAAGAGCTGCAGATGCCCAGCGCGCGGCACAGCAATATGCCGAGGCAAGGAGAATAGGGGAAAAGGAACAGCAAGAGACGCTGGCGAGCATGAAAAAGGCGGAAGCAATAAGCCAGATGCAGCAAAGAGCCGCAGAGGCAACACAAAATCGCGCTGGGCGAATGACAGATGCGGAGTTGCTTACTCCAACGGCTGCAATGATCAAGGAATTTCAAAAAAATTTGTTCATTCTCTGTGCTAGGCCAGGATTCGAACACAAGCATGACCAATCCCCATCCAGTTTGGCACGCACCGCAAGGCAGCTCCAACAGTTGCGGGCTGCACCCGAGTTGGATGCGTTTTTTTCAGCAGTAACTGACTATGAAAAAGGTAAAATTGATAAGATAATACTCTGCCGTCAGACAAAAGATTTCTGGCAAGAAGTAACGCGTAAATAAACTACAGGCAGTGCAACGACTTCGAAAGAAAGGGGACAGGATGGCCAGCAAAGATGGAAAAGCTGCGACAACCACCTTTCCCGAACAAAAAAACCTTGATGGACTAGCACAAACGCCCCTTCCTTGCAAATCCAGAACTGTCCGCATTTAACAAAAAAAACTTAGTAAAACGAGGAGGTAGCCTACATCTCTTGCCGGAAACACGAAATTTCTCACAAATAAATTGCCGCTTAGTGTCAGCGCCAATTTGTGCATTTTAACTGGCAAGACCATCACCAGAATAGGCCCACCTTTCAAAGCACTGGTAAAATGCTTATATAGATTATGACGAATAGGATTTTTTTTAATCAGATGCAGGTAGGGCTGCAGGAAAACAAAAAGTGAAGGCGATTTCCCCTTCACGCAGAGGACAGATGCAAAACATTATACAATTAATCGCCGAACGCAAGATTCAGCAGGCGCAGGAAGATGGCAGTTTGCCGGATCTCTCTCATTGGCAGAATAGACCCCTGCCTAAAGACAACGACATGGACCGCGTGGCCCCTGACCTGCGTATGGCATACAAAATCCTGAAAAATGCTGGCTATATCCCTGAGGAACTGACCCTGCACAAAGAGATTCTGCACATAGCAGAGTTACTTGACAAGGCCAGCGATGAGCAGGAAAAATTGCACCATCTGCGCCGCATAAGCGTGTTAAAAACCAAGCTGGAAACCCGCTTTGGCAGACGCCTTCATCTTGATGAAGAAAGCCCCTATTTCCCGCAGGTGGTGGAGCGGCTCAATTCACCAAAATAGGACCACCCTACAGCTCCTCAATCGAGGAGAATAGGCCGCCATCTGCCTGTATTTTTTCCGCATTACCCACGCTTACACGGTAAAGAGTGCCTTTATTCAGCTGCTCAAACTGGTCGGCATAACGGCGCAAGGCCGATGCCTCAGTTGCTAACACAGACTCTATTCTTTCCTGCTGGAAAGAAAGGGTGATTCCGCTTAAGTAATGGTCTCGGGCCGTAGCCCCCTTAGCTGCAGGCCCTTGATGTGGATTAATGCTGTTGTAGGCACCTATGACAAGCTGGTGCAAGGAATCTTCTCGAAGCTCGAGTTTTCTTACCGCCTCGGCCAAATCCGCATAGACTTTATAGGTATTGGCCACCTGGGGATCTCGGTAGCTGATGATGCCAAAAGATCCGCTCACCAGGCTAAAACGGGTGAAACAACCATAGGCCCCGCCCTTCTGCCGCACCGCATTCCACAGATATTCCCGGCTCATCCAGGTCTTGAGCACCTCAAAATCACCCGCATACGTGCCAGTGTGCTGAAAAAGCGAGCAGGCTTGCACATTAAAAACCACCTCTGCTGCCGAGGTAAAGGCCTGGGTTACGGGGAATCCGGCAAAAATAGGAGGAGCGGCAGAAACGGGCTCTTCTGGTAGCGCACTGAGCAAGGCAGGGCCCTTTACCGTAAAGCGCGCTATATCGGCAGCTTCCGCTGTAATGGCAAAGAGCATGCCCGGACGCCTGAAGAGCAGATTACGAATGCGTTCAAGGGCATTAAGAAATCCCTCTTCCAGCTGATCATACTGAAGGGCCAGGATTTTCAGCTGCTGATATGCCGCCAGGCCCTGCACATACTCGTTATATTGGCCTCCTGTATTCAGGTGAGAAAATGCCCGGCGCGCGGCAAGGTCATGCCCCTCACTCTGGGCACCGTGTTCTGCCCAGGCAAACTCCCGCTGAATAATCTCTTCTATGCGGCGACGATTGGAAAAATCAACTTCGGCCAAGACCTCGGCGGTCATGCCCATGGCTTCTTCCAGAAAGTTGGAAAGGGCCTTTACGTGCAACCAGAGCACGGGGCGCACCTGGTCAGGAGTTGACATATTGGCATAGGCCCGGAAGGAGTGATTGAACCCGCCGGTTAAACGATTAACAGTTTTCGCAAACTGCACGTGGTTGCTCTTTTTTGTCCCGATTTCAGTGACAACGACTGCAAAAAGATCAAGGTAAAGCAGGTCTTCGGCAGAGAGAGCTGCGCAATCAAAGCCGATATCAAAATAGACGACACCGTTTGTGGCCAGTTCATTTTGCAAAAAAGTGTGCCCTGCCAAAGAAGATTCCCGCACCACATGGATGGGCGGCGTTGTATCAACCTCGCTTAAGGGTAACCTGGGCAGGTGCCGCAGCTCTTCCTCGGTTGGTGCGGCCAGCTGCAGATCCATAAGCTCCTGCGTCTCTTTTACCAGGGCAAGGCGCTCATTTGTATTAAGCGTATTGGCAAAGGCCGAAAGACGCTCTTTCTCTTCCAACTGATTCTGCTCGCCTTTCTGCGGATCCGGCTCAAGAATAACCCGCACGGTTTCTCTGTTATCAAGCAGATGCTTTCGAATGAGCGCCTCAAACCAGCCCTCTTCAAGTGCCCGGTGGCGTACAGTGGCCAGAAGCGCATCCACGCAAAGTGCATCAAAGGGAGATAAGCCATACTTCATGGCTTCTTGTGCGCGAAAGATCAAACCCAGTCCCCGCTGGGGTTTATTCATCTCTTCCCGCACCTTAAACTCAAAGGTGTTGAGTTCAGAGAGGATAAGTTCCCGGTCAATCCCTTCTGCAACCATCTCTTCTAAGCATTTCCGGTACAGGGTGAAAAATTCCTCTGCCTGTCTGGCATCGGCTCCCACCAGATAGGTGAGCATAATGGTCTTGGGAGTTGTGCCCGACATGCACAGGCCACCGAAATCTTTACCTAAGCCAGAGCTGACAATGGCGTTTTTCAATGGGGATGCATCGGAATTAAACAGGATATTGGCAATAACCTGAAAGGCAAGATCTTCGCTGCGGTTCTCAACCGTGCCCACGATGGAGGCAAGGCTGATGTACGTTTTTCCCGTTAAATCACTGCCGGGTTGCACCGGATATCCATCTGCAATGGTAAGCGGGCCTTGCATTGACGCGCCATCTTCCAAGGTGGCCCGGGCAACCGGACTTGCAAATTGGCTGAGAAATCGTTCTTCCACAAAGGCCAGCTCCTCTTCCAGGTGCGCATTGCCATAAAAAAACAGGGTGCAGTTGGAGGGATGATAATGGTCGGCATGGAAAGCCCTGAAGGCTTCATAGGTCAAATCAGGGATATCCCGGGGATCCCCACCAGACTCATGGGCAAAGGTAGAACCAGGCATAAGCCCTTCGTGAATATCCTGAAAAAGAGTGCGTAGGGGGTCTGAAAAGGCCCCTTTCATCTCATTAAAGACCACACCCATAAACTGCAAAGGCGCATCTTCTTTTTCCAGATGGTAATGCCAGCCCTCCTGCTCAAAGGTGCTGCGTAACAGCAGGGGATGAAAACAGACATCACAGTACACATCCATAATGTTGAAATATTCCTTCACATTACGGGTGGCAAAGGGATAGTAGGTACTATCAGCCCCGGTCATGGCATTTAAAAAAGTGAGCAAACCGCCCTTGTTTATTTCGCCAAATACATCTTTTACCGGATATTTCTTCGACCCCATGAGCACCGCATGCTCCAGGATATGAGCCACTCCTGTAGAATCGGTTGGAATGGTGCGAAATGAGAGGCAGAAGGTTTTATTGCTGTCATCGTTCTTGATGGCCAGCACCTGGCAACCCAATTTTACATGGGTAAACAGGTAAACCGTTGAAGCTATCTCAGGTAGTGAGGAGGAGGCATCTAAACGAAAGCCATGGTACATCTCGCCAAGGGAAAAGTGCGTCATATTGATTTTAACAAGTATTTATTAAAAGAAAAAAACATCAAAAGTTCTTATGAGAATCAAGTAAAATAGTCACTGGCCCGTCGTTACACAAGGAGACCTGCATCATTGCCTGAAAAATGCCCTGCTCCACCCGCACACGCCTCTCCTGGCACTGGGCAAGAAAAGTTTCGTACAGATGTTTGGCAAGTGCCGGAGCGGCTGCATCATGCCAAGAGGGCCTATTGCCTTTGCTGCAGTTGCCAAGGAGCGTAAACTGAGAAACAACCAGCAAAGCACCTCCTACTTTTAAAAGCGAGTGATTCATAAGCCCGGCATCATCTTCAAATACACGAAGTTGCAGTACCTTGTTTACCAGCCAGGCTACATCTTTTTCTGTATCTCGGCCATGCACACCCAAAAGCACAAGCAGGCCCTGGCCAATTTTACCCACTACCCGGCCCTCAACTTCCACCTGGGCACGGCTTACCCGCTGCACGACTGCACGCATAGGCCTCCTAGCCTGAAAAGGACTTAACTCTATTGAAATAGGTGATAAGTAGGAAGCGCAGTAGCATACTTATGGGCGCAACGCACCTGAAAGATATTGCACTATTGAGATGGCTGCCAGGGCCGCTGTTTCCGCACGCAGTACCTTTCTCCCGAGGGAAAAACTAAGAAAACCTTGCATGCGTAAAAGATCTACCTCGTCGGTGTGCAAGCCACCTTCAGGCCCCAGAAAGAGGCAGATCGGCCCAGGGTTTTCCTGTAAGAAATTTGTTGGCAAAGGCTGTTCCTTTTCCTCTTCCCAGGCCAAGAGCTTGTGGGCAAAGGGAGAAAAATCGAGCTGGTCAGTAGCAATCGGTTCCGCTATCTGCATGGGAATGGGCCTTTTACACTGCTTGCAGGCTTCAATGCCTATACGCTGCCATCGTTCGAGTGCCGAATCTCTGGTAGACCTCGCTTCACAGTAACGGCTGATAACCGGTATAAACTGCCGCACCCCCAATTCCGTAGCCTTTTGCACCAGAAGATCCATTTTTTTACCCTTTAACAGGGCCTGGGCCAAAAATAGGGGAGGATGGGCCGGCACTTCTTCAACCCAAGTTTCAATTAGTTCTGCCGTAACCTGCGCATGCCCTACTTCATGCAGGCTGGCTCGAAGCACTCGACCGCTGCCGTCAAAAAATTCCACCTGGTCCCCCTGGCGCAATCGAAGCACCTGCACAATATGTCGCGCCTGCTGCCCCTGCAAAGAGAACCTGCCTAATTCATTTGCCGGCATACATTTGGCGGGGAGATAAAAACGCCGCATATGGCTCCTTTAAGGTCATTGGCACTAAACCTTCTGCCTACAGACATAGAAGATTTGCCAGGAAAGTGTTGACGAATACAGCAGAACAGTTTATACGAGACACCTGAAAATTATGTAGTTGCCTGCAAAGACAAAGCTATTTTCATACAGTTGATACTCAGAAAATGCTTTTCCCCTTTTCGGGGCGTAGCGCAGCCTGGTTAGCGCGCCTGCCTTGGGAGCAGGAGGTCGCAGGTTCGAATCCTGCCGCCCCGACCATACAACAAAGCACTTACGGTAATAATCGTAAGTGCTTTTTTTGTCTTTGCCATCAGGGCATTTTGCAGGAGCCCATAAAAATTGTTACGGCCCTGCCCGGCCTAAAGCATAGAAACCTGAATTATGGGAAAACCTGCACCTCATCCAGGGTCTTATAGGCATTATTTAACCAAACCCGCACCCGCTGACGTTCCATTAAACCCAAGGTTGGCCCCATGGCCACATCTTTATTATTGGCGGCGGCCCATAAACTAGCATCAATCCGGTCTATCTTGCGCATGGCACCCGCATGCAGACCTGGCAAATCTATAATGCGCGCCCCCAACAACCCGGCTTTGGCCCGGGCCGCAGATTCATCAAAGTAGGAAAAATCACTACCACGTCCGTAGTTCCGTACCAGCACGTAGGAAAGCCCATCGCCATAGGTCTTCAGAGTCTTCTCCAAAAGGCGGACGGAATCCGTGCCATCATCAAGCAAATGCCACAGGATAAGACCTATGCTCGCCTCTTTACAAAACTCCATCAGCCCGGTTTCCAGCATCCAGCGGTCAATAGTGAAAGAGGCCTGGGCAGGCAGGTCAACTATAATATCACAGTCAGAGTCCATTGCCGTCTCCATAATGACATCGGCGCTTTCAAAATGGCGAATATCCACAGGCTCGGTGAATTCCGCATAGTAGCGCATTAAAGCCCCATGGGACAGATCTCCGTCAAAGGCCTTAAAGGGTAATTCTCTATCTATGCAGTATTGCACAAGTATCCTGGCCAAAACCGATTTACCAATGCCACCCTTTTCGCCCCCGACTAAATGTATAGTGCTCATCCTGGTAGTTCCTCACAATCAATTATATTAGGTATATTTTTAAAAAAAGATTTTTGTGGCGATATTGTATTGCGTTTGACTGAGCGACTCTATAGCCAATTTCGCTCTATCTCACCATAAATTTGCGTAAAAAAAACATTTTCATACGTGCAAACCTTTCGCCTGATAAACCAAAGTAATAAAGATTTGCCAAATTCGCCGTCAAGAAAGCTGGCTCCCCTTAAAAGTGTATAATGCGATAAAAAGTCAGAACGCTTATTGTGTTACGAGTCACAGTTGTCTCATAAAATTAGATGTAAAATCCAACAAATAAGGCTCGGATAGTTCTTTATGGTATAATGAATTTGGCAAAAAACATAACCATAACAAAGAGATCCGAGCCATGGCATACCATACCACAATTCTTCGGCAAATTATTGATCTTTTTCCGCGACATGAATTTGAATCAATCGCCAAGGATTATCACCGAGGACAAAAGTTTCGCTCTTTTAACCGCTGGTCGCAATTCCTTATCCTGTTTATTGGCCAGGTTTCGGGCCGCAGAAGTCTGCGAGACCTGGTCATGAACATCACCGCCCAAGCGCCAAAACTTTATCACCTTGGCATCAAAAAAGGTTCGCGAGCAACCTTAGCCCGTGCCATGAACGCCAGCCGGCAGACCTGTATAAAACGCTGTTTTACAAGCTCTTGCAGAAAACCAAACTCTTTGCACCCAAGCACCGATTTAAATTTAATTGCAAGCTCTATCTCCTTGATGCAACGGTGATTGACCTCTGTCTCTCGGCTTTTCCATGGGCAACCTTTCGGCAGTCAAAGGGAGCAATCAAGCTGCACATTGGCCTTAATGGTGACGCTTACCTTCCCGAGTTTGTTGATCTTACCCGAGGGAAAACCCATAAGATTGCATGGGCCAGAACGCTGAATCTTCCCAAAGGTTCCATGGCAGTCTTTGATCTTGGTTTACTGACTACGATTGGTATTCGTCGCTTACGGCGCATGGAATCAAGTTTGTCACTCGATTAAAAACAAATGCTAAGATAAAGGTACTTAATAAGCGTAGAGGGCGCAGATCACCCGGTGTTCGTCAGGATGCCACCATACAGCTTGGCGATATTCCTGAACCCTTGCGTATGATCGTCTATTACGATGAAGAGAGCGATAAGGAGTATCAGTTTGTGAGTAACGCTCACGATCTGACGGCACAAACCATAACTGACTTGTACAAGGAGCGCTGGCAAGTCGAGACGTTTTTCAAATGAATTAAGGGGAATCTCCGCGTAAAGAGCTTTCTCGGCACGTCACGCAATGCTGTGCTGGCGCAGATTTGGATAGCGCTTATCGTCTATCTGCTCCTGGCCTTTTTGACCTTCAAATCAAAATTGCGTATTTCCATGCAGCAGATGCTACGGGTGCTGCAGTTAAATCTCTTTGAAAGACGGTATTTTACGAAGCTCTTTAAACCACCGGAACCGCAACTGACTGTTTCTCCGCAAACATCTATGCTCGATTACTTGTGAGACAGCTGTGAT
>RRZU012287166.1_pt1 | contig 41193 bp, 40 predicted proteins | sample 2165561 | NCBI WGS metagenome assembly RRZU01 (sample SAMN10456909, study PRJNA506462) | wastewater metagenome | isolation source: wastewater sludge | place: USA: Moscow, Idaho | reverse complement strand
GGCGGCTTTTTTCATCCACAAAATCATATAGGTAATCATGGCCACCGCCACCAGGCCGATAATGCCCACCACCAGCTCTTGCTGCTTTTGCGGGATTTCGCCGGTTTCTTGATGGATGCCGTAACCCACCGCCAAACACAACAGCACCGCCAGCGCCACACCCAACCACACTTTGGGCATCAAATGGCCGTGGCCGGACTGCTTTAAAAAACCGGCCACAATGCCCACAATCAGCGCGGCTTCAATGCCTTCGCGCAGCATGATTAAAAAAGCGATAAACATAACAGCTCTTCAAATAAGAATACGTCGCATTTATATACCTATTACTCAAACAATGCAAATGATTTATATTTTTATTTAATGTGGCGCAAATAATCTGAAAAACCGACAAAACTGCCCGCAAAAAAAACAGCAGGCTACCTGAAACATTTCAGGTAGCCTGCAACACAAAAAGGCGCCACAAGGTGTCCACTCAGAACCAAAGGTGCTCTGCAACCGAATGGCTCCTGCCCTGTTGCCATACAAGCCCTTGCATACACGTTAAAAAGGCTACCTGAAAACTTTTCAGGTAGCCTTTTTTAACATGCCGACATTACAATACTTTGACAATGCTTTCGCACAAATAGCGGATATTTGCCTCGGTAATGCCTGCTACGTTAATACGGCCGGAGCGCACAGCATAAATGGCAAATTCATCTTTCAATCGGTCTACCTGCTCAGGGCTTAAACCGCTAAAAGAAAACATACCGTTTTGGCGGATGATAAAACCGAAGTCCTGCTCGGCACCATATTCTTTCAACAAATCCACAAACTGCTGACGCATGGTTTTGATGCGGCTGCGCATTTCGTCCAATTCTGCCACCCATTGCGCTTTCAGGTTTTCATCCTGCAACACCAGCGCAACGGCACTGGCACCGTGTGACGAAGGGTTAGAATAAAGAGTACGGATAATCGATTTCACCTGGCTAAACGCACGGGCGGCGGTTTCTTCATCGGCAGCCACAAGGGTAAACGCGCCGACACGTTCGTTATACAAACCGAAATTTTTAGAATACGAGCTGGCTACCAGCAATTCCGTATGGTTGGCGGCAAAGGTGCGCAGGCCGGTGGCATCTTGCTCTAGGCCATTGGCGAAACCCTGATAGGCAAAATCAAACAGGGGCAACCAGCCTTTTTCAGCCGACATTTTGGCTAATGTTGCCCACTGCTCCGGCGTGGGATCGATACCGGTGGGGTTATGGCAGCAGCCATGCAGCAACACCACATCTCCCGCTGCGGCTTGCGCCAAATCTTCAATCATGCCGTCCCAGTCGAGGCCGTGGCTGGCTTTGTCGTAATAACGATAGTCGCGGATATTGATGCCCACCGCATTGAAAATGGCGTTGTGGTTGGGCCAGGTTGGTGCGCTGATCCACACGTTTTGGGCATTGGTTTGGCGTTTGATAAATTCGGCGGCCACGCGCAGGGCACCGGTGCCGCCCAAGCTTTGTGCGGTTTTGGCGCGTTTACCGGCAATAATGGCGCTGTCGGCGCCAAACAGTAATTTTTGTGTTTCAGTGTTAAACGCTGCCACACCGTCGATACCCAGATAGTTTTTGGTGTTTTCGGTTTCCAGCAAGCGCTTTTCAGCTTCTTTAACGGCTTTCACAATCGGTGTTTGGCCGGCGGCATCTTTGTATACACCAATACCGAGGTTGACTTTTTCGGTACGGGTTTCGGCTTTAAACGCTTCGCCCAAGCCTAAAATCGGGTCGGCGGGCGCCGCTTGGATTTTTTCAAACATAATGGCACTTTCCTAAAAAATGGTAGACAAGAAAACAGGAAAACCGGAAGCAAACCAACCTGCTCCAGCATATCAATAATGCTTTATTGTGTCATATTAGCCCTTTCAACAGCGAATATAAACAGGCAAACCGATTAATCGGGTAAAAATATCTGTTTTCCACACCGGCTGTGTGATGGCCAGCCACCGGCACTTGTGCTTTCCTGCCTGCACCGATATGATTCAGGCTATCTGAAACTGCCTGTCAAATGCCTTTCGCCATCATATCATGATCAATCTGCAAAACCCACGCTACGCCGCGCCCGGACTGGTTGTCGGCTGTATTGTTTTCGGACTCGGCAGCCTGATTGTCAAATTTGTGCCGGTTGGCGCTTATGCCATCGCCTTTTGGCGTTTGCTGGTAGCCGGCATTATTTTCTGGCTGCTGGCGCGCTTTTTCGGGCAGCAACTGCCGCGAAACCGCAAAGCGGTCAAACTGGCACTGCTTTCCGGCGCTTTTCTAGGCTTCGATCTCGCTTTGTGGCACGAAAGCATTTATGCCATCGGCCCCGGCTTGTCTACCCTGCTCAACAGCCTGCAAATCTTCTTTTTATCGGCCATCGGCTTTTTCTTTTTAGGCCAGCGCCAAAGTAGGCTGCAATTGTTTAGCCTGGTGCTGGCCGTGAGCGGCGTCGCCATGATTGCCAGCCCGGAATTCGGCCATAATGCCAATGCTGCTTGGGGCTTTATCAGCGGCATTATTTCTGGTGCGATGCTGGCACTTTCTATGGTGTTTATCCGCCAAACCCATATCGTTGAAAAAACACCGCTGTTTCCGCTCATGCTGCTCGTGAGCCTCGGCGGTATGGCGGCACTGGCCGTGCCTGCTTTGCTGTTTGATTCAGGTAATCTATACCCCACCACTCTGCGCGACATCGGGCTGATTCTGGTTTACGGCGCCGTAATGCAGTGCCTCGCCTGGGGGCTGATTGCCTATGCCATTCCGCTACTCTCGCTCACACTTACCGGCCTGTTGTTGTTGAGCGAGCCGGTAGCGGCGCTGCTGATTGATTATTTTTGGCTGCACAAACCGATTAATGCCGTGCAATGGAGCGGCGCCGCATTAACGCTGCTGGCAATCTACCTCGGCTCGCTCAAACCCAAAAGCCATTGACGCGCCGTGCGAAACCCCGCCGATTGGTGTAAAATCAGCTTTTATCCGCCATATCCCACAGGCTACCTGAAACATGAATAAATTCGCTGCTGCCCTCTCCACCGCCCTCGGCCGCTGCATCGCCACCAAAGCCGTGAGCGAACAAGGCGAGCCGGTCGGCTTTATGTACCGTGAAGCACCCGTGTTTGAAAACGACAGCGGCTGGCGCTTTTTCAGCGGCAACGAAACCGATGAATATACCGACAATCCCGACCATTTCACCATATACAGTGTCAGCGACATCACCCAAACCAACCCCGCCGTAGCCTCGTTTACCCACCAACCCGAAGGCAGCGCTTGGGAGCTTGACGACAACGGCGAATTTGTGGCCGTTGCCGACTGGCAGCCGCAAGATTAAACCACCGCCCAAGTTTTCAGGTAGCCTCACTTCTTCCCAACGCTTTTAGCGAAAGGCTCAAACTATGAACATCATCGAACCGAACATCTATGGCAAAGGCCTGCGCATCGGCATTATCCAAGCGCGTTTCAGTAACGAAATCGGCAGTGCCATGCTGAAAACCTGCACCGAAAAGCTGCAAGCGCTGGGCGTGAAAGACAAACACATCACCGTTGCCACCGTGCCCGGCGCACTCGAGGTGCCGCTGGCGCTGCAAAACATGGCCATTAGCCGCAATTACGATGCCTTAATCGCCATTGGTGCCGTTATCCGCGGCGAAACCTACCACTTCGAGCTGGTAGCCAATGAATCCGGTGCCGGTGTCACCCGCGTGGGTTTGGATTTTAACATTCCCATCGCCAACGCCATCCTCACCACAGAAAACGACGAACAAGCACACGCGCGTATTGAAGAAAAAGCCGCCGATGCCGCCATCGTGGCCGTTGAATGCGCCAACCTGCTCGCCGCACTGGTACCCAACAGCAAAGAAAACTAACACTCCCAACCAAGCAGGCGGTTGCCACCCGGCAGACCGCCTGCTTGGTTTCGCAAGGAAAAGTCATGAAAACACCCCGCCGCCGCGCACGCGAATTCACCGTACAGGCACTATACCAGGCCGCCATTAACCATACCGCTGCACCGGAAGTTGCCAAAAACATCCGCGAAAGCAGTGATTTCAAACGCGCCGACGAAAACCTGTTTACCACCCTGTTTTTCGGTGCTCACAGCAACACGCGCGAATACATGCAAACCATCCGGCCGTTGCTCGACCGCGATGAAAACGACCTCAGCCCCATCGAACGCGCCGTTCTACTGATGGCCTGTCACGAATTAAGCGCCATGCCGGAAACGCCTTACCCTGTCATCATCAACGAAGCCATTGAAGTCACCAAAACCTTCGGCGGCACCGACGGCCACAAATTTGTAAACGGCATCCTCGACAAACTCGCCGTGCAACTGCGCCCCAACGACCCCAAGCGCATCTGATACGCGCTTTGATATTGCACATATCAATAACAAAAGGCTACCTGAAAACCGCTTTTCGGTTTTCAGGTAGCCTTTATCCATATAATCGATTATTAATGGCGGTTTATTCTACCAAAGCCTTATAAGCACCGTAGCCGGCCTTGTCCATCTCTGCCAGCGGCACAAAGCGCAAACTGGCGCCGTTAATACAATAACGCAAGCCGCCGCGCTCGCGCGGGCCGTCGGGGAACACGTGTCCCAAGTGCGAATCGGCCGCTTGGCTGCGCACTTCCACGCGACGCATATTATAGCTGTGGTCTTCGTGTTCGCTCACCGCCGATGCGGCCATAGGGCGGGAAAAACTCGGCCAGCCACAGCCAGAATCGAATTTGTCTTTACTGCTGAACAAAGGCTCACCGCTGACAATATCCACATAAATGCCCGGGGCAAACAGGTGGTCGTATTCGTGGCTGAAGGCGCGTTCGGTGCCGTTGTTTTGTGTAACTTCATATTGCAGCGGCGTGAGCGTTTGCTTTAATTCAGCCTCATCCGGTTTGCGGTATGCGGCGGTATTTTTTTTGCCGGGCAACGGTTCGTCAGCCCGGCGCAAATCAATATGGCAATAGCCGTTGGGGTTTTTGGCCAGATAATCTTGGTGATATTCTTCGGCCTCGAAAAACTGCTGCAAAGGCTCGTGTTCAACCACAATTTCCCGACTGTGTTTTTGCTGCTCAGCGGCCAGAGCGGCGGCAATTTCAGCAACGTCTACGGCATCAGTGTAATAAATGCCGGTGCGGTATTGCGTGCCGCGGTCGTTGCCCTGTTTATTGAGGCTGGTGGGGTCGATGATGCGGAAATAATATTGCAGAATGTCGTTAAGGCTCAGGCGATCGGCGTCGTAGCGCACGCGCACCGTTTCGGCGTGACCGGTATTGCGGTAGACCACGTCTTCATAGCTCGGCTGCACGGTGTGGCCGTTGGCATAGCCGGAAACGGCGTCGATAACGCCGGGAATGCGCTCAAAATAGGCTTCCACGCCCCAAAAGCAGCCGCCGGCAAGGTAAATGGTTTTGCTGTTCATATGTGTCGCTTTCTGAGATGGATGAGGTTTGTAAAATTTCAGTTGCGCCGTATTAAGATCGGCTTGCGGATGGCGTAGCAGCGCCAAGGCTTGGGGGCGGTTTAAATCGCCTTTCACAATGCGCTGCAAGCGGCCGTGTTCGTCAAACAAAGCCCAGCTCGGATACACAGCGATGCCGGCATCACGCGCAATCTGGCCGCCATTATCAGTTAATACGGGCAAAGTGGGATAATTCAAGCCGCCATACCATGCGACAAACGCCGCTGGCGGCATTTCGCCCAAATAGTCTGGGGAAGCGATACTAACAATATTGGCGCCCTGAAAACTGCCATCCAGCCGCCAGCTTTCGGTTTCGCCCAAGCCGGCCAAACACAACGGACACCAGCTCGCCCAAAATTTCACCAAAGTAGGCCGTTGGGGTTTAAGGTATTCGGCAGTGGATTTACCGTCGGTATCGTGCAACGCCTGAATACGCCCGAACAGGCCGGCGGCCTGCGCCCGGCTGCTCTGTGCAAAATAGCCGACGGCCAAAACGGCCAATACTGAAAATACCAGCAGCACCTGCAAAAAATATTTGTTTTTCATTACAAAAGCCTTAATAAATCACCAGAGAAATACTGCCTGAAAACTTTTTCAGGCAGTATTTCTCGTCCGGTCTAAGCTTAAGGGCAGGGATTGCTGATTTCGGCATGCACGGCATCAATGGCGGCCAGCGTGTCTGCACTCAGGCGAATGTTGGCGCTGGCGATGTTTTCCTGTAATTGAGTCATGCTGGTGGCGCCGATGATATTGCTGCCCACAAAAGCACGGTCGTTTACAAATGCCAGCGACAAAGCGGTCAGCGACAAACCGGCCGCTTCGGCCACTTCGGTATAGCGTTCCACCGCTTCAAATGCCTTGGGTTTGGTATAGCGGGTAAAACGTTCAAACAGGCTCAGTCGTGCGTTTTGCGGCCACGGCTTGCGGCGGTATTTGCCGGTTAACATGCCGAAGGCCAACGGCGAATAGGCCAGCAAACCCACGTTTTCGCGCAAAGACATTTCCGCCATGCCCACTTCGTAGCTGCGGTTGAGCAGGTTATACGGGTTTTGCACGCTGGCTACGCGCGGCAATTCGGCGTTTTGCGCATGCAGGTTCAAACACTGCATTAAACCCCACGGTGTTTCGTTCGACAAACCGAAGGCACGGATTTTACCCTGTCGCACCAGCTCGCCCAGTGCGTCGACAACTTCGGCAAACGGCGTAAACTGCTCGTCCTGCAAATCGGCTATGCCCAGTTTGCCGAAGAAATTGGCTTTTCGCTCCGGCCAGTGCAGTTGGTACAAATCGAGATAATCGGTGTTCAGCCGTTGCAGGCTGGCCTCGCAGGCTTCAAAAATCTGTGCGCGCGAAAAATTGTTACCGCCACGGATATAACTGTCGAGATTATTATTGCCGGTGGGACCGGCAATCTTACTCGCCAGCACAAAATCATCACGTCGGCAGCGCTGCTGAATCCACGTGCCGATGTATTGCTCGGTGCGGGTGTAGGTTTCGGCATGAGGCGGCACGGGATACATTTCGGCGGTGTCGATGAAGTTCACACCCTCGCCCAGCGCATAATCCAGTTGCTCGTGCGCTTCGGCTTCCGTGTTCTGTTCGCCCCAAGTCATCGTGCCCAGGCAGATTTTGCTGACGCGGATGCCGGTGCTGCCCAGTGTGCGGTATTCCATGGTGTTTCCTTTCGGTTTGAGTATGAGAAGGCTACCTGAAAATGTAGCATGGTTTTCAGGTAGCCTTCCAGTATCTTTGCCCACGCTTCCACATTTCACACCGACTTATCCGGCCATTTAACAGCTGGCCGGCAGCACCTGCTTTTAGCAAACCTTAAACTATTTTTTCAGACAAATACAGCACCCTTATGCTAGATTACGCCATGCTAAAAGCACCACAATCATAAGCACCTCAACAACGCATTTTCAATACAAAGGAAACCGTATGCGCCGTCAGTCCTTATTTCCCCTGCTTCTCGCCGCCCTGCCCGCCATGGCCGCCGCAACCGAACCGTTAAACTACAACGTGGTCGAGTTTTCCGAAAGCGCCACTGCCACCGTGCCCAACGACACACTCACGGTGCTGTTTGAAGTGAGCGAAGAAGGCAAAAGCCGCGAAGAAGTAAGCAACATCGTAACCCGCCGCTTGAACACACTCAACCATCGCATCGAGGCCAACCGCAAGTTTGAAAGCGAGCTGCTCAACCGCAGCGTTTCGCCGCGTTATGAATACAAAAACGGCAAATCCACCATCATCGGCTGGCGCGATAACGCCAATATTATGGTCAAAAGCAAAGACTTCCAAGCGCTGGGCAAGCTGATGGCCGACAGCCAGAAAGAAGCCTCCGTAAGCAATTTGTCGTTCAGCGTTTCACCAGAAAAACGCGATGAAGTGATTGAACGCGTGAGCACCCAAGCGCTCACCAACTTCCGCAAACGTGCCGACAGCATCAGCCGCACCCTCGGCTTCCGCGGCTACAAAATCGTGCGTCTGAACCTCAACAGCGGCTTCAACACCGCCGCCGTCAGCGATTACGAACCCCGCGCCTACAAAGCCGCCGCCATGGCCGGTATCGCACCTGCACCCGCACCCGAAGCCATACTCAGCAGCCCAGGCACACAGGAAATCAGCCAAACCGTGCAAGGCTCTATTCAAATGTAAGGCCCAAAAGGCTACCTGAAACGCACCACACCTTTTCAGGTAGCCTTTCCCGTCAATACCGAAAACAACCTCTTGTTTAAAGAAAGGCAAGCACATGACACTCAGCACCCGTTTCCGCCTCAGCGCCTGCGCCGCCTTGATTACCCTGGCCGGCTGCACCACCATGGCCGACATGGCCGGCTATGACAGCGCTACCCTAAACGCCTCTGCCGCCAAAAGCTATACGCAAGTTGTGCAACAGGCGCAAAGCAAAAAAATGGTCGACACCACCTCCGCCACCTCACGCCGCATCCAGAATGTATTTACCCGTCTGAAACCCTACGCCAACAACGCCAACCAAACCGGCATACCGTTCGACTGGCAGATGACAGTGATTAAATCCGACGAGCTCAACGCCTGGGCCATGCCCGGCGGCAAAATGGCCATGTATACCGGCATGGTAGACAAACTCAACCTCACCGACGACGAAATTGCCGCTGTAGTGGGTCATGAAATGACACACGCCCTGCTGGAACACAGCAAAAAAGCCGTCGGCCAACAAGTGCTCACCGGCTTGGCCACCAGTATCGGCGGCAGCATCCTCACGCAAACCACCGGCGTTAGCAGCGATGTAGTGAATGTATCCTCCGATTTGCTATCACAATATGGCGTGAACATGCCGTTTTCACGCAGCCAAGAAAGCGAAGCCGATGCCGGCGGCCTGCGCCTGATGGCACAAGCTGGCTACAACCCCCAAGCAGCCATCAGCGTGTGGGAAAAAATGAACCGTGTTCGCGACAACAACACCACCCTCAATGCCATTCTTTCTTCCCACCCCACCAACAATGCCCGCATCCAGGCAATCCGCAACATGTTGCCGCAAGTGATGCCCATTTACGAACGCAACAAACGCAGCTAAAGCAAACACACTTTGCGTATCATGCAAAAGGCTACCTGAAAGGCATACAGGCCGTTTTCAGGTAGCCTTTTGATTTATCAGCCTATCTGTTTTCACGCCTTTATTTTACAGTTCCTATTTACAAAAATTTGGTTTATTATTAGAAACTACTGCGCATTACATGCAGTATCCCTTACCAGAAGAAAAATTTTATATCAGCATAAGGAAACCGAGATGTTACAAGCCTACCGTAGCGCCGCTGCAGAGCGTGAAGCCATGGGTATCCCCGCCCTCCCCCTGACTGCCAAACAAACCGAAGAGCTGGTTGAGCTGTTAAAAAGCCCGCCCGCCGGCGAAGGCGAGTTTTTAGTCGACCTGATTACCAACCGTGTACCGCCCGGCGTAGACGATGCTTCAAAAGTGAAAGCTTCGTTTTTGGCTGCCGTAGCAGAAGGTTCGGTAAAAAGCCCGCTGATTTCACCCGAAAAAGCCACTGAGCTTTTGGGCACCATGCTCGGCGGCTACAACATCCACCCGCTGATTGAGCTGCTCGACAACGACAAGCTCGCTGCCATTGCCGCCGAAGGCCTGAAACACACCCTATTGATGTTCGATTCTTTCCACGATGTGCAGGAAAAAGCCGACAAAGGCAACCAATACGCTAAAGAAGTGCTGCAATCTTGGGCAGATGCCGAATGGTTTACCGCACGCGAAAAAGTACCGGAAAAAATCACCATCACCGTATTTAAAGTAGACGGCGAAACCAACACCGACGATTTATCACCCGCCCCCGATGCTTGGAGCCGCCCGGACATTCCACTGCACGCGTTGGCCATGCTGAAAAACCCGCGTGACGGCATCGTACCCGACAAATCCGGCGAAATCGGCCCGATTAAACTGCTGGAAGAATTGAAAGCCAAAGGCAATCTGGTTGCCTATGTAGGCGACGTAGTCGGCACCGGCTCTTCACGCAAATCTGCCACCAACTCCGTAATCTGGCACACCGGCCAAGACATTCCTTTCGTGCCGAACAAACGCTTCGGCGGCGTATGCTTGGGCGGCAAAATCGCCCCGATTTTCTTCAATACCCAAGAAGATTCCGGCGCTCTGCCGATTGAAGTAGACGTAACCGCACTGAAAATGGGCGATGTAGTCGACGTATTGCCTTATGAAGGCAAAATCGTGAAAGACGGCCAAACCGTTGCCGAATTCGAGCTGAAATCGCAAGTGCTGCTCGATGAAGTACAGGCCGGCGGCCGTATCAACCTGATTATCGGCCGCGGCCTAACCACCAAAGCTCGCGAAGCTTTGGGCTTGCCTGCTTCCGACAAATTCCGCCTGCCGCAAGCCCCTGCAGAAAGCACGGCCGGTTTCTCGCTGGCACAAAAAATGGTTGGTCGCGCTTGTGGCCTGCCCGAAGGCCAAGGCGTGCGCCCCGGCACATACTGCGAACCGCGCATGACCACAGTTGGCTCGCAAGACACGACCGGCCCGATGACCCGCGATGAGCTGAAAGATTTGGCTTGCTTGGGCTTCTCTGCCGACATGGTTATGCAATCGTTCTGCCACACCGCCGCCTATCCGAAGCCGGTAGACGTGCGCACGCACAAAGAGCTGCCTGAATTTATTGCGACCCGTGGTGGTGTATCTCTGCGCCCGGGCGACGGCATCATCCACTCTTGGCTGAACCGCCTGTTGCTGCCCGATACCGTAGGCACCGGCGGCGACTCGCACACCCGTTTCCCGATTGGTATTTCCTTCCCGGCAGGTTCCGGTCTGGTAGCATTTGCCGCTGCCACCGGTGTGATGCCGCTTGACATGCCGGAATCCGTATTGGTGCGCTTTAGCGGCAAATTGCAAGCAGGCGTAACACTGCGTGACTTGGTAAACGCCATTCCGCTGTATGCCATCAAAGCAGGTTTGCTCACCGTGGCCAAAGCCGGCAAGAAAAACATTTTCTCCGGCCGCATCTTGGAAATCGAAGGCTTGCCTGATCTGAAAGTGGAACAAGCGTTTGAATTGTCTGACGCTTCTGCCGAACGCTCTGCCGCCGGTTGTACCGTGAAGCTGAACGAAGCGCCGATTATCGAATACATGAAATCCAACGTCGTATTGATGAAAAACATGATTGCCGACGGCTACAAAGATCCGCGCACGCTGGAGCGCCGTATTAAAGCTATGGAAAAATGGCTGGCCGCACCGAATCTGCTGGAAGCCGATGCCGATGCCGAATACGCTGCCGTAATCGAAATCAACATGGACGACATCAAAGAGCCGATTTTGGCCTGCCCGAATGACCCTGACGATGTGAAATTCCTGTCTGAAGTAGCCGGCACCAAAATCGACGAAGTGTTTATTGGTTCGTGCATGACCAACATCGGTCACTACCGTGCCACTTCGAAACTGCTGGAAGGCAAAACCGATATTCCGGTACGCCTGTGGGTAGCGCCGCCGACCAAAATGGATGCCGAGCAACTGAGCGACGAAGGCCACTACGGCATTCTCGGTCGCGCCGGCGCCCGTATGGAAATGCCGGGCTGCTCGTTGTGTATGGGTAACCAAGCACAAGTGCGCGAAGGTGCAACCGTGGTTTCCACTTCCACCCGCAACTTCCCGAACCGTTTGGGCAAAAACTCCAACGTCTACTTGGCTTCTGCCGAGCTGGCCGCCATTGCTTCCAAACTGGGTCACATCCCCACCGTTGAGGAATACCAAGCCAATATCGGTATCATCAATGAAAAAGGTGCGGAAATCTATCGCTACATGAACTTCAACGAAATCGCCCGCTACAATGAAGTGGCCGAAGGCGTAAAAGTGTAATAAAGCGTTTCAGGTAGCCTGCTTGAAGCAGGCTACCTGAAAAATAAATTCTGTAACAAATACCCCGCAATGCGGGGTATTTTAGTTTTTTCTTTATGCTCAGGCCGCCGCCGCTACTGTGGCAGCAAACCGTAAAACCACTTGCACGAACACCACAAATAGAGTAGAAAAATAAACATCATAGGCAAATAGCGAATCGGCATTTGTCAATATTCTGTCACAATCGAACGCTATCATGTGCCCATTGCAACCTTTTCATCAATAATGAGAGAGCTTCAAATGAACGAACACATATCTTCACGTTTCAACCAAGAGCTGGAGCAGGTTCGCTCCGATGTCATGCTGATGGGCGGCTTGGTTGAGCAGCAACTTCAAAACGTATTGGCTGCCTTAACAAATATGGGTTCGGACGAATTAAGCAACATTATTGACCGTGACCATGAAATCAATGAGCTGGAAAAAAGCATTGATGCGTCTTGCCAAACCATTTTAATCCGCCGCCAGCCGACCGCCAGCGACCTGCGCTTCGTAATGACCGTTATCCGTGTCATTGTTGATTTGGAGCGCATTGGCGACGAAGTCAAAAAAATGGCATTGATCGCACACGATCTATTGCCTAACAGCCGCTTAAACAAGGCTGATTTGTACAATACTACCCGCATGGGCAACATCACCTTGAATATGGTTCGCCACTCTCTAGATGCCTTTGCACGCCTAGACAGCAATGCCGTTATCAGTTTGGCCGAAACCGACAAACTGCTGGATGTGGATTACCGCAATCAATTGCGCACCCTCATTACCTACATGATGGAAGACCCGCGCAACATCGGTATCAGCATCGACATTATTTTCATGAATAAATCCGTTGAGCGTGTCGGCGACCATGCAGAAAATATTGCGGAACATGTGGTATACCTGACCAAAGGTTTAGACATCCGTCATACACCTCTGGAAAAAATCAAAGCTGGTCTAAACTAATCGCAACCATAACCAACATTTAGCAGCCGCAAGGCTGCTTTTTTATACCCAGCGCCAATGGCCGCACTTCATCAAAAAACAATTGCTGCATGTAACGAAATGTAAGGATTGTCATACTCCTGAAACAAAAACTTTCTACACTGGCGATGTTTGTTCTAACACTTACTTTGAAAAGAGAGAAAAATGCAAAAACGAGTTTTGGCCACGCTACTGATCAGTGCTTTCGCTTTGAGCGCGTGCGGCGGAAGCGGCAGCGACAGCAGCAAGCCCGCGGCTTCACAACCGCAAGAAGCACAGCAAGCAGCCGCTCCTGCCGGCGAAAAAGTTGCGATGGACGTGACCGGCGCCGGCGCGTCTTTCCCCCAACCGATTTATGTTCAATGGGCGCAAGCCTATCAAGCCGCTACCGGCGGCCGTATTAACTATCAATCTATCGGTTCTTCCGGTGGCGTGAAACAGATTACGGCCAAAACCGTAGACTTCGGCGCTTCGGATTCTCCGCTGTCCAAAGAACAACTGGATAAAGAAAATCTGGTTCAATTCCCCACCGTTATCGGCGGCGTGGTACCGGTAGTCAATGTTGAAGGCATCGAACCGGGCGCATTGAAATTGACCGGCGATGTGCTGGCCGATATCTACCTGGGCACCATCACCAAATGGAACGATCCGAAAATCGTGGCGCTGAATGAAGGTCTAACCCTACCGGACGCACCGATTACCACCGTATTCCGTTCAGACGGTTCTGGTACCAGCTTCATCTTCACAACCTATCTGAGCCAGGTATCACCAAAATGGCAAGAATCAGTTGGTGCAGCCAACACAGTTAAATGGCCGACTTCAAGCTCCGGTGCCGCCGGTAAAGGTAACGAAGGTGTATCCACTTATTTAAACCGCGTGAAAAACGCTATTGGTTATGTTGAGTATGCCTACGCCAAGCAAAACAAAATGTCGCACGTGCAGCTACAAAACAAAGCCGGTAACTTCGTACAACCCTCACAAGACACCTTCGCTGCTGCTGCCGATGTAGACTGGAAGAGCGCTCCGGGCTTCAGCTTGGTGCTGACCAACCAGCCTGCCGAGCAAGCCTGGCCTCTGGCGGCCGCTACGTTTATTTTGGTACACAAAAAAGTTGACGATGCAGCCAAAACCAAAGCCGCCTTGAGCTTCTTCGACTGGGCTTATCAAAACGGTGACGAAGCCTCTACCAAGCTGGATTACGTGCCACTGCCTGCCTCAGTAAAAGATTTGGTACGTGAAGAATGGAAACAAATAACCGACGCCAACGGCGCCGCAATTTACTAATTCCTGTAAAGGCTGCCTGAAACAACAAACCGAAATGGGATATGTCACACTGCGGCATATCAGTCTGAACCCAGATAGAGTACCCGCTGACATTCAGAAAAACCTGACTCCGGTTGGCTTTATCAGGCAGTATATTTGAAGGCTGTCTGAAATGTCCGCAACACATTCAGGCAGCCTTTTATTGGTTTCAAGATTCTCTATTTTTCATTACCACTAAAGAAAACATCATGAGCGATTTACAACGCAAGCTAAACCAACAGCGCCGCCTCGACTGGCTGTTTGTCGGTACTACCCGCTTGTTCGCATTTCTGGTGCTGGCAAGCTTGGGCGGAATCCTGCTCTCGCTGATTATTGGCGCCATGCCAAGCATACAGAAATTCGGCTTCGGTTTTTTCACCAATTCCAACTGGGATACCGTAGCTGGTGATTACGGTGCACTGGCGCCTATTTACGGTACGCTGGTTACCTCCGCCATTGCTCTGATGATTGCCGTTCCGGTAAGCTTCGGCATTGCCATCTTCCTCACTGAACTTGCTCCCAACTGGCTGAAACGCCCGCTGGGTATTGCCGTAGAACTTCTGGCCGGTATTCCTTCTATTATTTACGGTATGTGGGGCTTATTCGTATTCGCACCGTTTTTTTCCGAATACATCCAACCCTACCTCATCAACACCATTGGCCACGTGCCCGTTATTGGTGCTCTGTTTCGTGGTGCGCCGATGGGTATCGGCATGTTCACCGCCGCGCTGATTCTGGCGATTATGATTATCCCATTCATTGCTTCGGTGATGCGCGACGTATTTGAAGTGACCCCCGCCCTGCTGAAAGAATCCGCCTACGGCTTAGGTTCCACCACTTGGGAAGTGGTGCGCTACGTGGTATTGCCCTACACCAAAGCTGGTGTGGTCGGCGGTATCATTCTCGGCCTCGGCCGTGCGCTCGGTGAAACCATGGCGGTTACCTTCGTCATCGGTAACACCTTCAACATCAGCTCCAGTCTCTACAACTCCGGCGTGTCGATTACCTCTGCCCTAGCCAACGAATTTGCCGAAGCAGTTGACCCGCTGCACTTGTCTTCGCTACTGTATTTAGGCTTGATCCTGTTTCTCATCACCTTCATCGTTTTGTGTATTTCTAAAATCATGCTTTTGAAAATGCAGAAAAACGAAGGCCGCGCACACTAAGGAAGATAACCATGAATCTCGACTCCAACAACCCCTTATACCGCCGCCGCAAGCTGGTAAACAATTTCAACCTCACCATGTCGCTATTCACCATGGCCTTCGGCCTGTTTTGGCTGGCTTGGATTTTCGTTACCCTCTTTGGTGAAGGTTTCAGCGGCCTCGGCACACATATTTTCACCTTAGATACACCGCCCCCGGGTATGGAAGGCGGCTTGCGCAATGCCATCGTCGGCAGCTTGATGATTACCTTGTTCGGCCTATTAATCGGTACGCCCATCGGCATCTTGTGCGGCATTTTTCTGGCAGAGTTCGGCCAGAGAAGCTGGCTGGCTTCGGCCACCCGCTTTATGAACGATATTTTGCTTTCCGCTCCTTCCATCGTTATCGGTTTGTTTATCTACGAACTGTTTGTCGTACGCCAGGGCCACTTTTCCGGCTGGGCCGGTTCGCTTGCCTTGTCGCTACTGGTGATTCCGGTGGTTGTACGCACGACCGAAAACATGTTGAAACTGGTGCCCAACAGCCTGCGTGAAGCCGCCTACGCTCTCGGCACGCCAAAATGGAAACTGGTCAGCATGGTAACCCTGCGCGCCGCCAAAACCGGCGTACTCACCGGCGTATTACTGGCTTTCGCTCGCGTATCCGGCGAAACCGCACCACTGCTGTTCACCGCGCTGAACAACCAGTTTTTCAGCTCAAACATGAACCAGCCCATTGCCAACCTCCCAAACGTGATTTATCAATTTGCGATGTCGCCGTATGAAGACTGGCACAGCCTCGCTTGGGCTGCTGCGCTGCTGATTACCCTCACCGTGCTGATTACCAATATCGCTGCCCGCTACCTGAGCGGCAAATAATAACAGGCTACCTGAAAAATTCATTCATTAAGGAAAACCCTATGGAACCCCGCATTTGCGTCCGCAACTTCAACTTTTACTACGGCACCTTCCATGCCCTTAAAGACATCAACATGGACATCGTCGATAAAAAAGTTACCGCTTTCATCGGCCCCTCCGGCTGCGGCAAATCTACCCTGTTGCGCACTTTCAACCGCATGTACGACCTCTATCCCGGCATGAAAGCCGAGGGCGAGTTGCTGCTCGACGGTAAAAATATCATCGACAAAAGCGTCGACGTTAACCTGTTGCGCGCCAAAGTAGGTATGGTATTCCAAAAGCCCACCCCGTTTCCCATGTCAATCTACGACAACGTTACCTTCGGTGTAAAACTCTACGAAAACCTCAGCCGCGCCGATTTGGAAGAGCGCGTAGAATGGGCCTTGCGTAAAGCCGCCCTGTGGACAGAAGTGAAAGACAAACTGAAACAAAGCGGCAACTCACTCTCCGGCGGCCAGCAACAACGCCTGTGCATCGCCCGCGCCGTGGCCTCCAAACCGCAAGTGGTTTTGCTCGACGAACCCACTTCGGCGCTCGACCCAATTTCCACCGCGCATATTGAAGAGCTGGTTACCGAGCTGAAAGACGATTACACCATCGCCATCGTTACCCACAACATGCAGCAAGCAGCGCGCGTATCCGACTACACCGCCTACATGTATCTGGGCGAGCTGGTTGAAGTGGGTGAAACCGAGCAAATCTTCAAAAACCCGAGACGCAAAGAAACCGACGACTACATCACCGGCAAATTCGGCTAACCGCCTTACTTGCAACGCAAAAAAAGCAGACACACAATGTATCTGCTTTTTCTATGCTTTTTTATTATCTCAAGCCTCACAACAACCTGTGTTGCAGCGCCGGCAGCTTCGAGCGCACGGCATTCAGGCGGGCGCCACCCAATTCAGCCTGTATCACGCCCTCACCCTCCGGCAACACCGCCAGCACATCGCCCCACGGGTCGATAATCATCGAATGGCCATAGGTGCGCCGCCCGCTTTCGTGCCTGCCACCCTGGGCTGCGGCAATCAGGTAACACTGGTTTTCCACCGCGCGCGCGCGCAACAGCAATTCCCAGTGCGCCAAGCCCGTGGTGTAGGTAAACGCCGCAGGCAGCAGCAATACATCAAACGGCTGCTGCGCCCGAAAAAATTCAGGAAAACGCAAATCGTAACACACGCCCTGGGCTACCTGAATCCCGTCAACCGCCAGCGCGGGCACCTCAGCGCCGGCACTGATCGTATCCGCCTCCGAATAACGCTCGCCCAAACCGCTAAAACCAAACAAGTGCATTTTGTCATACAGGCCGATGCACTCGCCATCGCGGCCATAAGTGAGCATGGTATTCAGCACCTTGCCGTTTTCCGGGCTTTGCAAGGGCACCGTACCGCCAAACAGCACTATGCCCAGCTCACGCGCCAAACGGCTCAACGCATTTTGTAAAATACCCTCACCCAAAGGCTCGGCAAACGCCAGTTTATCGGTGTCGCTGCTGCCCATAATCGGCCAATATTCCGGCAGCAACACCCACTGCGCACCACCCGCCGCCGCCTCGCGCACCAGCGCTTCCATGCGGATTACATTCTCTTTAGGCTGCGTGCCCGATACCATCTGCACAGCTGCTACATTTAATGTTTCCATACCCCTCTCCTTCATATTAAGGCTACCTGAAAAAGCTGCGCTCAATCCCTGACCAATGGCGAGCTTTCTTTTTTCTGGCGGAAATAATCCCGCATCGAACCGCTGTTACTGTTGCTAACGGGCGTGTCTACATTAAACTGCCAAATCGCACGCACACCGTTGCCCAAGTCCTGTGAACCACGCACGCCTATGTTCGAACCGAAATCATCTACCGTGCCCTTGCGCACCACCGATTGCTGGCCAGACTGCACATGAGCAGCGCTCACGCCTGCCTTAATTTCGCCATATAAAACCACTTGCGCCGAAAGCGCCGCCGGCAAGCACGCCAACACCGCCACCATAATACTTTTGCTCATACCACACCCTCCGCAGGCAGGCTTCAAGCCCACTCAAATCAAACCAAATGCTCCCCATCATAACAAGAAAGCCCACCTGTGTCTGCCGCCGCCGGCGACCTGCTCCCATCCAAAAAACGCCAACGGCAAAAAATAACTTCGCACTCATTATCAGCACGATATGCTGACATAGGCTACCTGAAAGGCTTTCAGGTAGCCTCAAAGATTGCTATGATAAATCTTATTCCGCCTTTGTTTAAAGTTAAATCATGACCGCCATCCACACCGCCTGCCGCTATTCCCATTACCTAGCCCGCCATATCGACAACGGTAATCTCAAACCCGAAATTCTGGAACCAATGTTGGCAAAGGTGCTGCAAAACGAAGATTTTCAGGCTTTTACCGATTGGGATGCCTTGCGCAAAACCGAAAACGAAGCCGAACTCGCCCGCCAGTTGCGCCTTCTGCGCCGCTATGTGATGGCGCAAATCATCACACGCGATGTGTGCCGCATTAGTGATTTGGCCGAAGTGACCCGCACAATTACACTGTTTGCCGATTTTGCTATCAATACCGCTCTCGATTACGCTTATGCCTATTATCAGGATATGTATGGCACACCGATGGGGCGTTATACGCAATCACCGCAGCATTTGAGCGTGATAGCGATGGGCAAAGCGGGCGGTTATGAATTGAACGTGTCGTCTGATATCGACCTGATTTTCACCTACCCCGAAGGCGGTGATACCAACGGCAAACGCGAGCGCACCAATCAGGAATTTTTCACCAAAGTCGGCCAGAAACTGATTGCGCTGTTGAACGACATCACCGGTGACGGCCAAGTGTTCCGCGTCGATATGCGGCTGCGCCCCGACGGCGATTCAGGCTCCTTAGTACTCAATGAAACCGCTTTAGAAAAATACCTGATTACCCAAGGGCGCGAATGGGAACGCTATGCCTGGTGCAAAGGCCGCGTGGTGACACCTTATCCGAACGACATTAACGCACTGGTGCGGCCTTTTGTGTTCCGCAAATACCTCGACTTCAATACCTATGAAGCAATGCGCGGGCTACACCGCCAAATCCGCCAAGAAGTTACCCGCAAAGGCATGGCGAATAACGTGAAGCTGGGCGCAGGCGGCATTCGAGAAGTAGAGTTTATCGCACAGATTTTCCAAATGATACGCGGCGGACAAATTCGTGACCTTCAACTGAAAGGCACACAGGAAACATTGCTGAAGCTGCAAGAATTGGAGATTCTCGATGCCCAAACCGTGAGCACACTGCTCACCGCCTACCGTTTTTTGCGCGATATCGAACACCGCCTCCAATATTGGGACGACCAGCAAACACAAATGCTGCCCGATAATCCCGAGCAACAACAACTGCTGGCCGAAAGCATGGGTTTTGAACACTACACCGCGTTTTCAAACAGCCTCAATGCCCATCGCCAGCAGGTAAACACCATCTTCAACGAAATCCTCTCCGACCCCGATGAACAGGCACACACCCTCGACACCTGCTGGCAATGCGTATGGCAAGACAGTCCCGATGAAGAAATCCGGTTCGACCAACTTACCGCGCATGGTTTTGAAGCCGGCATCATTGCCAAACGGCTCGATCAAATACGCAGCAGCCACAAATACCGCCAGCTTTCCCCGCGTGCTCAGCCGCGTTTCGATGCCATTGTGCCGCTCTTAGCGCAAGCAGCCGCCAAGCAGCCCAACCCCACACACACCTTGCTACGCCTGCTCGACTTTCTCGAAAACATCTGCCGCCGATCCTCTTATCTCGCGCTCTTGCACGAGCGCCCGAATGCGCTGGAGCAACTCGCCGCACTGATGAGCCAAAGTTCGTGGGTCGCTTCTTATTTAATGCGGCATCCGATTCTGCTCGATGAATTACTGAGCGCACAACTCATGGAAACCGACCACGACTGGGAAAAACTCACTGCCGAACTTTCAGGTAGCCTAGCCAACGCCAGCGGCGACACCGAAGCACAAATGGACGTGTTGCGCCACTTCCAACACACCCAAGTATTCCGCCTTGCCGTGCAGGATTTGGCCGGTTTATGGACAGTCGAAGCCCTCTCCGACCAACTCTCCGCGCTGGCCGACAGCATCCTCACCGCCGCCATCCCCTGCGTGTGGGCCGACACCCCCAAAACCCACACGGCAACGCCCAATATCGGCATCATCGGCTACGGCAAACTCGGCGGCAAAGAGCTCGGCTACACCTCCGATTTGGATTTGGTTTATGTGTATGACGACCCGCACCCCGACGCGCCCGATCTTTACGGCCGTTTCGCCCGTCGCCTCACCAACTGGCTCTCCGCCGCCACCGGCGCAGGCACACTCTACGATGTCGATTTGCGCTTGCGCCCCAACGGAGACAGCGGTTTCTTAGCCTGCTCCATGGCCACCTTTGAAAAATACCAGCGTGAAAGCGCGTGGACATGGGAACACCAATCGCTCACCCGTGCCCGCTTTATCGCAGGCTATGTCCCAGTAGGCACAGCCTTCGACAACCTGCGTCGCGAAATCCTCACACAAAAACGAAACAGCGACGAATTGCGCGCCAAAGTAATAGACATGCGCGAAAAAATGTTCGCCACCCACCCTGCCGACGACAACAGCGTCAAATACGCACGCGGCGGCGTGGTAGATGTGGAATTCATCGTGCAATACCTGATTCTGTCGCAATCCGCCGCCCACCCGCAATTGCTCGACAACTACGGCAACATCGCCCTCTTAAACATCGCCGCCGATTTGGGCTTAATCGACAAAAACCACGCAGAAACCGCCCGCACTGCCTACCGCTTCTACCGCCAGCAGCAGCACAACACCAAGCTGCGCGATGCGGAAAAAGTGGAAATAACCGCCGAAGTGATGGCGTATTACCAGAGCGTACGAGACTTGTGGGCGCAGGTATTTGGGGAAGAAGTGCGGTTTGAAGCGGAGTGATTTTATAGAAAAAGGCTACCTGAAAACTTTTCCAGCAGCCTTAATACAAGCAATCGCTTTAATTTCTGATACTTTAAAACCACCTGAAATGTATACCCGCCCCGCATCCCAAATAAGCCAAAAGCCCTGCATCATGCAGGGCTTTTGGCTTATTTGAAACAATTGCGGTTTACTCTCCCGCTGCCTGTACCGGTGCGGCTACTGCGCGCGGATCGTTGCTCTTTTCTTTGTGTTTCAAAATGGCGCGATCCAATTTGTCCATCAATACATCAATAGCAGCATACATATCGCTTTCTACTGATTCAACATGTAAATCTTTGCCCGCCAGATGCACACTGGCTTCCGCTTTGTGTTTGAGCTTGTCCACAGAAAGGGTGATGTTGGTACGAATAATGTTGCCGGCATGGCGGTTAATCCGCTCCAATTTGCCCAAAACGTGATTTTTCATGGCTTCTGTAACATCAAAATGTAAACCAGTGATACGGGTATCCATATTTCTACTCCTTACAGTGGGTTGTGCAGGCCGTAAACTCTTAACCTGCAGAAAAACTTGCTAAATCACCTTACGTTGGCTGGCTGGGGGAATCTCCAAGGCTTCGCGATATTTCGCCACGGTGCGGCGCGCAATGTCTACCCCTTGTTTTTTTAATAAATTACCCAGCGCTTCGTCCGAATAGGGTTTCTTTTTATCTTCGCTCTGAATCAGTTGTGCCAGCATCGCTTTCACAGCGTTTTGGCTGGTACCCTCCTCACCATCGGCCGCTGATACAGCTTGGCTGAAGAAATAGCGTAACGCAAACACCCCGCGCGGGCAAGCTAAATATTTTTGGTTCACCGCCCGAGATACGGTGCTTTCAGCCAGTTCCAACGTTTGGGCTGCATCTTTGAGCAGCATCGGTACTAAGCCGATTTCTCCGAAAACAAAAAAATCCTGTTGGTGCTCAACCACATATTCGGCCAAACGCAAGACGGTGCTTTTGCGTAGATTGAGAATTTCCAACTTTTGCTTGGCTTCTTGCAGCTTTTCTTTCCAGATTTTGTCTACTTCGTCGATTTCAGCCAACGCATCGCAAAAATCACGGTTGAGATCTACCTGTGGCCACGCAGCCTGATTTTGTATCACCATCCAGCCGCCTTTATCTTCGCGCACCCATACATCGGGCTGTACATATTCTGTTGGCTCCGATGAAGCAAAACCGTAGGCGGGGTGCGGGTTTAAGCCGGTAATCATTTCCAGCGCCGCTTGTAGCGTCGGCTGATCGTATTCCGGAAAAGCTTTTTTTAGTTTGGCTATGTTTTGTATCTGACTATATCCCAAACCATCCAAGTGGCCGTGAACAATCTTGGCGGCGCATTGACGGATATTTGAAGCAGGTAGACGTTGTAGTTGTAATAGCAGTGATTCGGCCAGATTTTTGGCGCCTACGCCAGCCGGATCAAAATTTTGCAGATGATCAAGTGCCTCTTGCAGGTCTTCTTCTTCCAGCATCCACTCCAAAGGCGCATTGTCGATGATTTCCGTCAGGCTTTCTTTCAGGTAGCCTTGCTCGTCCAAAAAATCAATCAGAATATGCACACGTGCAGCTTCGATATCACTAAGGGGGTGTTCGCACACTTGTTTGTGCAGATAGTCAAGAAAATCTTCTTCTTCGGCAATGGTAGCCCAGATATCTTCGGCATCATCACCACCCACCTGCTTGCCGCTGGATACAGCAGCAGAAATTTTGCTCGGTTCCAACGCGACTTCCGGCGTTTCGTGTCGCTCTAAAAGCGGATTGTCCTGCAGCCAGTCTTCCACTTCCCGCTCCAACTCAATCCCCGACATTTGCAGCACGCGCAAAGATTGCTGCATAGCTTGGTTGAGCTGTTGCGTTTGTTTGAGTTTGAGTTGAAAGCTTTGGCTCATGGCGTTATCACATATCGAAATTTTCGCCCAGATACACCGCACGCACCTGCTCGTCCTGCACTAAAACATCTGGCGTGCCTGTGGCCAACACGGTACCTTCGCTAATAATATAGGCTCGGTCGCAAATACGCAGGGTTTCACGCACGTTGTGATCGGTAATCAATACACCGATACCGCGTTCTTTTAAAAATCCAATGATTTTCTGGATATCAATCACTGCAATCGGGTCAACACCGGCAAACGGTTCGTCGAGCAGGATAAAACGTGGCTGCATGGCCAACGCACGGGCAATTTCTACGCGACGGCGCTCGCCGCCAGACAAAGCCGGCGCAGGGCTGTTGCGCAAACGCTCGATATTCAGTTCCGACAACAGCCGTTCCACTTCATGATGAATTTTCTGTGTATCTTTAAAATTGAGCTCCAGCACGGCACGGATATTTTGCTCTACAGTCATCTTACGAAAAATAGACGCTTCCTGCGGCAGATAACCTACGCCCAAACGGGCACGCTGGTAAATCGGCATGTGGCGCAGCTCTTGGCCGTCGAGCAAAATACTGCCGGTGTCGGCGGCAATCAGGCCGACAATCATATAAAAGCTGGTGGTTTTGCCTGCACCGTTGGGGCCGAGCAGGCCAACCACTTCACCGCTTTCTATTTCCAACGAAAAGTTTTTCACTACCTGCCGCTTTTTAAAGCTTTTTTGCAGGTTTTCGATAATTAAACGGCTGTGGGGTGTGTTCATGCCGGTTCGCCATCCGAATATTGGAGAAGTTAGTATAGATTGAAGTATTGTAATGTTTTTCTGCCAGCCAGCAAACCGCTGCCTGTCGGTGCTCAAAACAAAACTGCCTGAATATGGAACACGCTCCCCTATTCAGGCAGAATGGCATGAACTTATTTTTGCGGCTGAATAACCACGGTAACGCGTTTGCCCGATTTGCCGGAAGCGTTTTGGCTGCCGCTCACGGTATACACTTCGGTGCGGGTATTATAAATAATGGTATTGCCTTGCACGCGGTCGCCGCCACGCTGCACTTGGGCGTTGCCGCTGAGTTTCACCACGCCGGTGGCTGATGAATAATCAACATTATTGGCTTGGCCATCGATCTGCCCGCCTTTGTTGCCGGCGCCATCGAGCTGCTGGCCGAAGCGCACGGGGCTGCCGCTGGCCTGAATATGCTGCTGGCTGCTTTTATCGCGTGACACGCGCACGTTGCCGGCCCGAATATTGAGGGTACCCTGTTTGATAATCACATTACCGCTGAATACGGTCACTTGGTTTTTCTGGTCGAGCGTACCCTGATCCGCTTCGATTTCAATCGGTTTGCTGCGGTCACTTTCCAGTGCAAAAGCCGGTTGGCCGGCCAACAGCAAGCTAATGGCCGCCATTGCCGCCCATTTATTTTTGTTCATAGATAATCGCTTTCACTCTTGAAGGTAGATTCAACAACCCTTGTTGGTAATCGTAGGTCAGGCCGTTGGCGGTGCCTTGCGAGTCGCCATATTGGTAGTGTACCGGCGCATCGGTTTCGGCGAGCTTGCTCACAGTATCTACCGTGAGGCGGCTGGTTTTCAAGATGCCTGCCGGGCGCGTCGGCTCGGCGGCTTTTGTTAGCACCACATCTTCATCAAACGAAACCTTGCGTGTATCGGTGTTGTAGAGAGCGTATTCGCTCGACACCTGATAAACGCCTTTTCCGGCATTAAATAACTGCAAATCAGGCAGTGCCAAATAAACATCGTGGCTTTTGGGCAGTTGCCATGCCCGCTCCGCCGTGAGACTGTCTTTCAGGTAGCCTTGTGAGTCGAACATTTTGCCGCTGATGCCGCTCATTTCGTATTGCGGCTCATTCGGATTTAACGCAACTTCTTCTACGGTTACTTCACTGATGCGGCCGAGCCATGCGCTCAGGCCGCCCAGACCCACTGCCAGCACCAAAGGAAAAAACCAGCCGTAGCGCCATTTCAGCTTCATTTCAAATACTCGTCCAACGCGGGATACAAATGCCCTTGTGCGTGCATGATCAAATCACACAGTTCGCGCACCGCGCCTTTGCCAGCATCTTTTTTGGTTACATAAGCCGCATGTTGCAACACGAAATCATGTGCCTGTGGCACGGCAACAGGCAGTCCGCAACGCACCATCACCGGCAAATCAACTACATCATCGCCGATAAACGCACATTCATACTCCTCCACACCCGCTTGCGCGCGCAATTCGGCGTAGGCGGCTTTTTTATCGTGAATGCCTTTGTAGTAGTAATTGATGCCCAATTGTTGTACACGCACACCCACCGACGGCGCATTTCGGCCGGTGATGATGGCGGTTTGCACACCGCTGGCCTGCAACATTTTCAGGCCGTGCCCATCAAGCGTATGAAACGATTTGATTTCTTCACCGTTATCGCGAATATAAATATGGCCGTCGGTCAACACCCCGTCAACATCCATAATCAGCAGTTTGATGCTCCCGGCACGTGCTACAACATCCATAGGAAAATCAGTAAAGTTGAGCATATTAAGGCTACCTGAAAAATAAATATGGTTTATTCTAACAGAATGCCGAAACTTTTGTTTTCAGGTAGCCTTGCTGTACATGATTTTGCATTGCCTACCCTCCCACCCGAACACCGCCTGCCCGTGCTCGCCACAACGGCAAATGGGCAAACGCCTGTTGCGCCTGCCCATTTTATTGTCGATTTTCACTTGGCAAATACTTACACGATGCGTGCCACCAACATATCGTGCATGTTCAACGCGCCGATGAGCACATTGTGCCGGTCGACCACCAGCAGGCCGTTAACATGATTTTGCTGCATCAGCTTCAGCGCTTCCGTGGCCAGCCGCTCTTCCGGAATCGTTTTTGGTTGCACGCTCATCACATCGTCCACCGTGAGGTCGGCAAACGAATCGCATTTTTCAAACAAACGGCGTAAATCGCCATCGGTAAACAGGCCGATCAAACGCTGCTTATCATCCACCACCGCCAACATACCCAAACCTTTTTCGCTCATACACACCACTGCCTCTTTCAGCGGCGTGCCCAACTCGACTGCCGGCAATTCGCTGCCCGTGTGCATGATGTCACCCACCCGCAGCAACAGGCGCTTACCCAGGCTGCCCGCCGGATGGCTAAGCGCAAAATCATCAGGTGTAAACGCGCGCGCGCGCAATAACACCACTGCCAGCGCATCACCGAGCGCCAGCGCCGCCGTGCTGCTGGAAGTGGGCGCTAACCCCAGCGGACATGCCTCTTGTGAAACCGATACGCGCACATGAATATCGGCATGTTTCCCCATAGTGGATTCCGGTCGCGAAGTCATGCACACAAAAGTCACATCTTTGCGTTTCAACGCCGGAATAATCGCCGAAATCTCATCGCTTTCACCCGAATTGGAAATGGCCAGTACCAAATCGCCGTCGACAATCATACCCAAATCGCCGTGTGCCGCTTCGGCCGGATGCACAAAAAACGCCGGCGTACCGGTAGAGGCCAGCGTAGCGGCAATTTTGCGGCTGATGTGGCCGGATTTACCGATGCCCATCACCACAATACGCCCCCTGCACGCCAGCACGGCTTCGGCAGCCCGGGCAAAATCTTCGTCCAAAGAGGCCGCAACTTCACGCAGGCCTTTGGCTTCTGTTTCAAGCACATCGCGCGCCCAATTTAAATATTGTTCTGAGTGGTTCATAGTTAGCATAAACGGGACTGTCCAAACCCACTGTTTCGAGTTATGATGGAGTTCGTCCAAATTGAGTAAGGGTTTCACGAATGACTATTTTATCTGACGTTAAAGCTTTAGGCCAACAAATCTGGTTGGATAACCTGTCACGCTCACTGATTCAGCACGGCGAATTGGCAGAAATGTTACAAAAAGGCATTTGCGGTGTAACCTCCAACCCGGCTATTTTCCAAAAAGCCTTCTCCGGCGACCCTCTATACGCCGATGAAATCAGCCGCCTCAAGCAAGAAAACCTCTCACCGAAACAACGTTACGAAACACTGGCCATCGCCGATGTGCAGGCTGCCTGCGATGTTTGCCGCCCCGAATTCGATGCCCAAAATGGCAAAAGCGGTTTTGTCAGCTTGGAAGTGGCGCCAGATTTATCTCACGATGCCGCCGGCACGGTGGCTGAAGCCAAACGTCTGCATGCAGCAATTAACCGCCCGAACGTGATGATTAAAGTGCCCGCAACCGATGCCGGCATTGAAGCGCTCACCGAGTTGATTGCCGCCGGCATCAGCATCAACCTCACGCTGATTTTTTCGCGCCCGCAAACCATCAAAGCCTACAATGCCTACGTGCGCGGCCTGGAACAGCGCCTAGCTGCCGGCCAGCCCGTAGAACATATTCAGGTGGTGGCCAGCTTTTTCATCTCTCGTGTCGACAATGCTCTAGACGCCACCCTGCCGGAAAGCTTGCGCGGCAAAATCGCCATTGCCTTGGCCAAAGCAGCCTATCTCGACTGGCAGGCATTTTTCGGCAACGACACGTTCAGCCCCCTGCGCGACCGGGGCGCTAACCCTGTCCGCCTGCTGTGGGCTTCCACCGGCGTGAAAAACCCAACCTATCCAGACACGTTATATGTCGACAGCCTAATCGGCTCTGATACCGTCAACACCGTACCCGATGCCACGCTGGTTGCCTTTATCGACCACGGCACGGCTGCCAACACCTTATCCCAAAATACCGACGAAGCCCTCGCCCAACTGGATGCAGCCGCGCAACTCGGCATTGATTTCGAAGCCCTCGCCCAACGCCTGCAAACCGACGGCCTAAAACAGTTTGAAGAGGCATTCGACAAACTGCTGGCACCTTTGACCTAAAACCGGTTAAACCATAAAAAGGCTACCTGAAAAATATTCAGGTAGCCTTTTTGTAACAAATTAAAACCGTTTAATACAGCCAATCCACCAGCTTCCAGCGCAACCACAAACCCCAATAACTGCTGATGCCGCTGGTGCTGTGTCGTATTTGCCCGTTTTTCACCATCACAACCGTGGGAGTAGCCTTGATTTGCCACAATCCGCCCAACTGCCCGTTGGTATCGTTTACCGTAGCAAAAGACCATCCCTGTCGTTTCAGGTAGCCTGCCACCTCCTGATCCGAACCGGAGTGCAGCGCCACACTCACCACCGGTACACCCGCCTGCGAAAGTTTATGGATAACCGGCGAAGTATAACGGCAAACGCCACACCAACTTCCCCAAAAATACACGATGGCAGTATGCTCTGTGCCCAAACCGCTAAAATAAACAGGCTCACCAGATAAGGTCGCCCACACCGTTTCTGTATCATATACCGGCTGCTTCGGGCTGCGCCACCAATCCACCGCCAAGCTGACAACAGCCACAATCACAACCGTTTGTACAAGCTGCCTGCACCAATATGCTACTTTGCTATTCAAATTTAAATACCATCTTGGTTAAACAATAAAAAAATGAGCCCGAAGGCTCATTGCAATATCTCACCCACCGGATACAACGGCTATACCGTATGGATTGGCTATTTTTTGATTACGCGAGTGTACACAGCCAAAATCACCACTGCCGCCACCGTAGAAGCAATCCAGCCCGCAGGCTCACCCACTTGATACCAGCCCGCTGCCTGACCTACCCAGCCTGCTAAAATGGCACCGGCAACACCCAACAGCGTTGTCATGATAAAGCCCAAATTATCCTTACCCGGGTGAAACATTTTAGCCAAAACACCCACGATAAAGCCAACGATAATTGTACCTAACCAGCCCATGATTGATTCCTCATTATGTTTATCTTCATTAATCGTTTAAACAATTCACTTACTTGGCCTGCATACTAACACAGACCCTTCCAGCCAACGAAAGTTTCTTCTTTTTCTTTGGCGGAAACTGCAAATAAAAAGCCCCGTAAGCGGGGCTTTTTTGTGAAAACGCATTAACGTTTAGAGAATTGTTTCGCACGACGTGCTTTGCGCAAGCCGAATTTCTTACGTTCAACTTCACGCGCATCGCGAGTCACAAAACCGGCTTGTGACAAAGCGGGTTTCAGTGCAGCGTCAAAGTCGATCAAAGCACGGGTAATGCCGTGACGGATTGCACCAGACTGGCCGGTTTCACCGCCGCCGGTTACATTTACTTTAATATCGAAAGCTTCAGCGTTTTCAGTCAACACCAAGGGCTGGCGAACCACCATGCGGCTGGTTTCGCGAGCGAAGAATTCGTCAACAGGGCGGCCGTTTACTGTAATTTGGCCAGTACCTTTTTGCAGGAATACACGAGCCACTGAACTTTTGCGGCGGCCTGTGCCGTAATGATATTTACCGTTCATGTCGTGTCCTTAGATTTCCAAAACTTTAGGTTGCTGTGCAGCGTGGCCGTGCTCTTCGCCGGCATACACTTTCAGTTTTTTGATCATGGCGTAGCCCAGCGGGCCTTTCGGCAACATGCCTTTTACGGCTTTCTCCAAAACACGCTCAGGAAATTTTTCTTGCATTTCGGTAAAGTTGCGCTCATAAATACCGCCCGGATAGCCGGTGTGGCGATAGTATTTTTTGTCCAAAGCTTTGTTACCGGTTACACGCAATTTTTCTGCATTAATCACGATGATGTAATCACCGGTATCAACGTGGGGCGTATATTCGGGTTTGTGTTTGCCGCGCAGACGGTGGGCGATTTCGGCAGCAACGCGACCCAGCACTTTGTCTTGGGCGTCGATTACAAACCACTCGCGCTTCACCTCATGCGGTTTAGCTGAAAAGGTTTTCATAAGGATTAATCCAAATAAATATATAGAAAGTTATAGATTTTAGAGAATAACTGATTTTCTGTCAATCTAATTCATGCCGGTTGAAATATTTAGCCATATGCACCAGCGATATGTGGTTTTTTGGCATGCCAAGCATGCCGGAACGAAACAAAGTACCGCCGCAAAGCAGTACTTTGTAAAGGAATTCCCCGCATGTGCCGTTGCGGCTTAATCCGCTTGAACCTTGAGGACAAGGTGGTCACCTCGGGTAGTTTCGGGTGCATTCACTAGGAATGCTCGCGCCCACTACTGCTCCCGGCAACCTTAAGCGAACGTATTGGTTCAAAGGAATATATGCCTTGGCGAACACCGCAGGGAAATTTAACTTAGTTTATGATTTAGATAATGCTGTATCACATGTTTCAACCATTGAGGCTATTTTACGCTCAAAGTCACCAATTGCCAAATCATCTTTCATACTCATCTTCAATAAATCGTGAACCAGATTCAATGCCGCCAAAATAACGATTTTCTCGCTTTCGACCACACGCCCGCCTTCGCGCACTGTGTCAATTTTGCGGTTGAGCATATCCACGGCCTGCAACAGCGTTTCCTTTTCGCTGCCCGGTGTGCCGAAAGTGAATTGGCGTTTCATAATTTCCACGCTGACTTGCTCTACACTCATGCCTGCTCTCCTTCTTTAACTTCCGGCTGCGGCAGACGGGACAACAAATGGCGCACCTGTTCGGCGCTTGCCGAAAGCATATTACGGTAATCTTCGTTTTCCGCCACCAGCTTGTCGATTCTGTCTTGCAAATCTTTTTTCAGGCCGCTCACCTGCACCAACAGCGCATCGCTTAATTCATCCACAGCTTTCTGATGATTGGCATTCAAGGCCGACATCGCCGCCTGATGCTGTGTTTCGGCGGCAGTGGTGGTGGCTTTGTGTTTGTTGATCAAATCGTCGGTAACCGTTTGATGATAACCATTCAACTCGTCCACCACGGCCTTGTGGTGCTCCGATTGATTGCTGATTTCGGCACGAGCAGCATCCAAGCCTGCTTCCAACACGCGCTTTTCTTCTTGCAGGCGATTGCGCTCGGCCACTACGGTTTCGAACTTCTGAGCCAGCGCTAAAACGCTGCTCTCCAGTTGTTGTAAAGATTGACTCATAATTCGCTTTATCTAAAAAATACAATATGTTGTTTATTATGGCATACTTTAATTAAAACTACCCAAGAACTTTTCAGGTAGCCTATGATACGGAAAACATGCTTACTCCGCTCGTGGTTCCCGCATCATTAGGCGCTCCACCACTTCCGATACCGGCAGCTCTTTGCGCACCAGCTGATGCAACGTTTGCGTGATGGGCATGTCGATATTGTATTTGCACGATGCCTGAAACACCTCTTCAATCGTGCACACGCCCTCGGCAACATGGCCGATTTCACGCAAAATCTCATTCAACTCTTTACCAGCCGCCAAGCCCAAACCCACTTTACGGTTGCGCGACAAGGCGCCGGTGCAGGTCAGAATCAAATCGCCCATTCCGGCCAGACCCATCATGGTTTTCTGCTTGGCGCCCATCGCCACCGCCAGACGGGTAATTTCGGCCAAACCGCGTGTTACCAGCGCCGCACGTGCATTTAATCCGTATTCCAAACCATCGGAAATACCGGTGGCAATCGCCATCACGTTTTTTACGGCGCCGCCCACGGCCACACCAATAACATCATCGTTAGCATAAAGACGCATTACCGAGGTATTTAAGTCATGAGCAACTTTTTGAATCCATTCAACATTCTCTGAGGCAACGCATACCGCACACGGCAGTTGTCGTGCCAGCTCCAAAGCAAAGCTCGGGCCGGACAATACGCCGATGCGCTTATTTTCGGGCAACACTTCGCGCACCACTTCAAATGTCAGCAAGCCCGTATCCAGTTCAAAGCCTTTGCATGCGGTTAAAATGGGCAAATCGCCAGCGCCATGCGCTTTCACCAGCTCGATACTTTCACGCAGACCCGCTACCGATGTAACCACCAGCACCAATTCGCTATTTTGCAAAGCCTCGGCCAAGTTGGTGTGCACTGTCAGGCGCTCGGGGAAATCAAATCCCGGTAAATAGCGGTTGTTGCAGCGTTCGGATTGCAGGGTCCGCATGTGTGTGGCATTTCTCGCCCACATGGCGACCTGATTGCCGTGCATGGCAAAATGAGTGGCTAAGGCTGTGCCCCAGGCACCGGCACCGATAACGGTAATATTCATGTTTTTTTCTCCTGGCCAAACTTTAAAACAAGGCCGTGGCTAACGCAAGTTTTAGGGGCAATTGGCAATACCTAGCCGCTAAACAGTTGATGAGCGCGATTCTAACACAACCACACCTGCTGTGGCCGATACACCTTATTCAAATATTGCCCCCAGAATCTGGCCGATGGCCACTCTTTTGTGCACTCTTCATACTATAAAAAATCTGTTTACACCAAGCACCTGTTGTTTCTGCAAAATACTGCCATCCCGACCACCCTATGGCGCTTACATATTATTCACATCACCAACAATCTCATTTCATGATTCATTGATTTACTTCAAAGCACAGATACTGAGGGCTGCAGTAAACTCTTTTCAGGTAGCCTAATGGCATAAGAAGCACAGAGTAGTTAAAGGAATATTCAACATAAAACATTTAATTTTCGTTTAAGCGCCTTTTCCGAATACACAAACCGCCAACAAGCAGCCTTATTGTTTTGCCACACCTCCTTACTCATTACTGTATTTTGAGATTTGATTATTGCTCAATAAAACTTAACCAATCTACTCCACAAATCCACAAAAGGAATAGTGTTATGAAACCCGTTGCTCAGCTCAGTTTACTAATCGTTTCATTATTTGCCCTAGCAGCCTGCCAAGACAAAACCACACAGGAAAAAGCAGCAAGCGCGCCTGCTGCTTCACAGCCGGCAGCTGCATCTGCTGCTCCATCCCAAGCCGATGCTTCTCCGGAAGACAAGGCTTTGCTGGCTAAAGCACAAGGCATGTTCCAACCTTTACCTGCTCATGACGAGATGCTTAAGGCGCACCCCTTTACCGATGCCCAAGTCAAACTCGGCCATCAATTGTGGTATGAGCCGCGCTTATCGCGCGGCAACACAGTAAGCTGTAACTCCTGCCATAACCTTGCCAGCAGCGGTGTAGACAATCTGCCCACTAGCCAAGGTTTTAAAGGACAATTTGGCGGGCGCAATTCGCCCACGGTATTAAACGCCGCCTTACTCGGCAGCCAATTTTGGGATGGTCGTGCCGCCACAGTAGAAGAACAGGCCGGCGGCCCGTTGTTGAATCCCGTTGAAATGGCCAACACCAGCGAAGAAGCTGTTGTTGCCAAAATTGCCGATATCCCAGAATACCAACAAATGTTTAAAGAAGCTTATGCCGATAAAGGCGGTGCGATTAGCTTTGCAAACATCACCGATGCCATTGCTGCTTTCGAACGCACTCTGCTCACGCCTTCGCGCTGGGACGATTATTTGAAAGGCAACGTGGCCGCGCTAAACCCGCAGGAGCGTAAAGGCTTGGCCAGTTTTATCGATAACGGCTGCATCGCCTGCCACGCCGGCGTAAACCTCGGTGGCACCACCTTTCAAAAATTCGGTCTGGTAGACGGCCCTTATTGGAAATTCACCGGCAGCCAAAAGCGTGACGAAGGCCGTTTTGAAGTCACCCAGGCCGAAAACGACAAATTCCTGTTCCGTGTGCCCGGTTTGCGCAACGTTGCCAATACTTATCCCTATTTCCATGACGGCAGCGTATGGAGTCTGGAAGAAGCAGTTTCCATTATGGGTCAGGCACAATTAGGTAAACAACTGCCTAAAGAACAAGTGAATGATATTGTGGCCTTCCTCGGCGCATTAACCGGTGATGTTTCGGCAGAAGCCCGCACCGTACCGGTGCTGCCGCCGAGCAACAGCGAAAAAGCGCGGCCGGACAATAATTAAACCAACGCGTATTGAGCAGCCATGCCAAAGGCTACCTGAAAAGTATTCAGGTAGCCTTTTATCCGCATAGGCCGGCTTACCATTATTTTGCTTTCTAGCTACCTGAAAATATTTGCCGATTACTGATAACCACCAAACCATCCAAACCAAACAAAAGGCTACCTGAATACTTTTCAGGTAGCCTGATATACGCCGTTTCAACCGGCGTTTCTGCAAGAAATTATGCTTCGAAACGCTTGAACACCAACGTGCCGTTGGTGCCGCCAAAGCCAAACGAATTCGATGCCACGGCGCGGATATTTATGTCACGCGCTTCATTGGCGCAATAATCGAGATCACAGCCGCTTTCAAAATCTTGCTCATGCAGATTGATAGTGGGCGGCGACACTTGATGATGCAAAGCCAAAATACTGTAAATGGCTTCCACGCCGCCGGCCGCTCCCAGCAAATGGCCGGTCATAGATTTGGTGGAATTCACCACCAGTTTGTGCGCGTGATCGCCGAAAGCCAGCTTCAGCGCATTGGTTTCATTGGCATCGCCCAAAGGGGTGGAAGTGCCGTGAGCGTTAACATAATCAATTTCTTGCGGGTTTAAACCGGCATCGGCCAGAGCGCGGTTAACCGCCAGCGCCGGGCCGTCGGCATTGGGCGCGGTAATATGGTAAGCATCGGAACTCATGCCGAAGCCGACAATTTCAGCATAAATTTTTGCGCCGCGTTTTTTGGCATGTTCCAGCTCTTCCAGCACCAATACGCCGGCGCCCTCGCCCATCACAAAACCATCTCGGCCTTTGTCCCACGGGCGCGACGCCGTAGCCGGATCATCATTGCGGGTAGACAAGGCCTTCATGGCGGCAAAACCGCCCATGCCCAACACGCAAACTGCGCCTTCCGCACCGCCTGCCACCATCACATCGGCATCGCCGTATTTAATCATGCGCATTGAATCGCCGATGGCATGTGCGCCGGTGGTACAGGCGGAAACCATGCCGTAGCTGGGGCCGTGGTAGCCTTTCAAAATGGTGACATGACCGGCAATCATGTTAATCAGCGAGCCGGGAATGAAAAACGGGTTGATTTTTCGTGGGCCGTCTGCCTGCACCACTTTGCCGGTGGCTTCGATGGTGGGCAAGCCGCCGATGCCTGAACCAATATTGACGCCTACGCGTTTTTTATCCAGATTAGGGCTGTCGTCCAAACCGGCATCGGCAATGGCTTGCAGTGCAGCGGCGATACCGTAGTGGATGAATACGTCCATGCGGCGGGCTTCTTTGGCGCTGATGTAGGCGCCGATATCGAAATCTTTTACTTCGCCGGCAATTTGGCAGGTTAGCTCAGAGGCATCAAAACGGGTGATGGTATCGATGCCGCTTTTGCCGGCCAACAGGTTTTTCCATGCGGTTTCAACATCATTGCCCACGGGCGATACTTGTCCCAATCCGGTAATGACCACTCTTCTCTGGCTCATAAATTTCTCGCTGTAACGATAACTTAACTATTATTCTAAATACTTACTCAATAAAATGAAAAGCCTCTGGCCGCAGGGCAAACCTGATGGGCAGAGGCCTCATAGTGTTAAACCACGCGCTGATTAGGCGTTGTGGGAATTAACAAAGTCGATGGCTTGTTGTACGGTAGTGATTTTTTCCGCGTCTTCATCGGGAATTTCGCAGCCGAACGCTTCTTCCAAAGCCATAACCAATTCAACGGTATCCAAAGAATCCGCGCCCAAGTCGTCTTGGAAAGAAGATTCGTTTTTCACGTCGGCTTCGTTTACACCCAGTTGTTCGGCAACAATTTTTTTAACTTGTTGTTCAATGTTTGACATTTGTCTCGTCCTAATAAAATGCCTGTCGGCGTGGTTAATGATGAAGTTGTTGAACCGGATATATTGTACCGAATTCGTTTAGAGTTTTCTATCGAAAATTCAACCCGATGTTCTCTAAATGTAATTTTTTATCCAGATTACCTCAAAGGCTACCTGAAAGCTGCCCATGGTCAGGCGGATATTAGCATAGGCCTATTTTATCCTACAAGCAGCTTTTCGATTCCTAAACACATTCTGCCTACCGCAGAGCGGGCTATTTCGCCACGGTTTTTTGCAAAAACCGCAATACACAGGCCAGTTCGGCGGCGGTTTGCGCCTGAGTGCCGTTGCCGGTGTGGCCGCCGCCTGCGGGCGCGTAGAGCCAGCTTTTCGGGCTGGTTTCACGCAGTTTGGCGTAAAACTTCAGCGCATGGGCGGGGTGCACGCGATCGTCGCTGAAGCTGGTGGTAATCAGCGCCGGCGGGTAATCGGCCTGTTTGCCCACATGGTGATACGGCGACAAAGCAGCCAGTGCTTCACGCTCGCGCGGATGTTCGGGGTGGCCGTATTCTTCCGTCCAGCTTGCGCCGGCTGAAAGCTCGGTATAACGCAACATGTCGGTGAGCGGCACTTCGCACACCAATGCACCGAAACTGTGCGGCTCGCGCACAAAAGCCGATGCCACCAGCAGGCCGCCGTTACTCCCGCCTTGCAGAGCAATATGCTCGGGTGCACTGAAGCCGCGTGCGCTCAAATCGTGCACCACAGCCAAAAGGTCATCCACGCTTTTATATTTATTGGTCTTTTGGGCGGCCTGGTGCCATTCGGGGCCGAATTCGCCGCCACCGCGCACGTTGGCCAATACAAAAGCATGGCCGGCATCCAGCCAGTGGCGTCCTACTGTGCCGAGGTAATGCGGCAGCTCGGGAATGCCGAAACCGCCGTATAGATACACCAACGTGGGGGTATCCGGCGCGGCGCGGCGGCCAACGTGGTAATAAGGCACGGCAGTGCCGTCGGCAGATACGGCTTGTAACTGGCGCACTTCGATGCCGGAGGCGTCAAACTGCCGGGGCTGGCGGCGCAATACTGATAATTCCATCACGTTCAAGTCAAGGGCAAACAGCGTCAGCGGCGTGGTGAAATCGCTACCGGCCAGATAAACCACATCGCCGCCCCACGGTTGGTCGGTCAGCTCCAGCGCGCCTTTCGACAAGGCCGGTACGCTGGCCTCCTGCCATTGCCCGCGATTGAAACGCCAGGCTTTGAGGCTACCTGAAACATTATCAAGCAGGCTCGCCACCACAAAATGTTTGCTGGTTTCCACGCTTTCAATCGCTTGTTGCGCGTTGGGTTCAAACAAAACCTGTGCGGCGCCGAGCATGCCTTTGTTGAGCTTCACCGCCAGCAGGCTGCCACGGCGGTAATGCTGGTTGGCGCGCGCCCAATCGCTGCGCAACTGCACCATTAACTGCCCTGCCAGATAGCCGACAATGTCGCAATTTTCAGGTAGCCCCAGCGCAATGGGTGTGTAGTCTGAGGCTACCTGAAAATAGGTTTTGCTGAAAAAACCGCTTGCCGCTTCAATCAAATCAATCGGCGCGCCTTGCGGGTCGAGATAACGCCAGGCGTGCACCATCACGCCATCGTTTTCCATGCGGAAAACCGGCGTGCCCTCGGCAAAACTCTGCCCGCGCTCCACCAGCCACACTTCGCGCGGATAGCCCGACGGCGTTTGCTGCCGCTCGTCCCATGCAGGGCAAACCCACACACTGTGTTCATCACGCCAGGCGATATGGCTTTTGCCGGCCGGAAAATGAAAACCGCCTTCCACCAAACAGCCGTCAGACAAATCAAATTCCAGCGTATAAGCCGTATCGGAGCCCGCGCGGCTTAAGGTAAGCAACACCCGTTCCGGCTGCTCGACATAATGTGAAACACCATCAAGATACACATCGTCAGCCAAGATTTCATCAAAATCGGCGACACTGAACAGTATCTGCCAATCCGGCAGGCCGGCACGGTAGGAAGCGGCAGAGCAAACTCGGTAAACACCTTTAGGATAGGCGGCATTTTGGTGAAAATGATACATGCGGGCGCGATGTTCCTGACAAAACGGAATCTGGCGCTCATCTTGCAATTGCGCGGTAATATCATTTTGCAGGCGCACAAATTCGGCATCGCCACAAAATTCGGCCAGGGTTTCCGCATGGGCGGCAGCGGCGAAAGCCAGGGTATCGGAAGCCTCTAAATTTTCAAAACGGGCGTAAGCATCTTGCATGGCAGTATCAACTACTTCTTAAAAAACGCGATTATAAAGCAAAGGCTACCTGAAAAGCCGTTTACGCATACAAACCAGTGCCGCCAATCGAAAACACGACTATAATATGCCATCATTTGATATTTATTCCGCACGGAACCGACACCCATGGACATTGAAACCAAACGCCGTGAGCAGCTCGACATGCTCGACAACGCCGACTTGTTATTTGACGAAGCCGCCTGCACATTAGCCATTGAACACGTAGCCGAGCGCATTACCGAAAACCTCGGTGACAAATATCCGCTTTTGCTGCCGGTGATGGGCGGCGCAGTGGTATTTACCGGCCAGCTTCTGCCCCTGCTGCACTTTCCGCTCGAATTCGATTATGTTCACGTTTCCCGCTACGGCGACAAACTGCAAGGCGGCAGTTTCAACTGGCTGCGCACGCCGCAAAGCAGCGTAGAAGGCCGTCATGTGCTGATTCTCGACGACATTCTCGACGAAGGCCACACCATGGCCGCCATCAAAGAAAAAGTGATGACGCTGGGCGCGCTATCGTGCCAAACCGCTGTATTTGCCAACAAACTCATCTGCAAAACCAAGCCCATCCAGGCTGACTACATCGGCCTGAATGTGCCCGACCGCTACGTTTTCGGCTACGGCATGGACGCCGCCGGTGCTTGGCGCAACCTCGGTGCGGTTTACGCCCTGAAACAACATTAAACCCAAAACAACGACACCTTTCAGGTAGCCCTCAGGCTACCTGAAACCCACAGGAACACACACATGATTGGTATTCTCATCATTACCCACGAGAGCCTCGGCGACGCCTATCGCTCCCTCTCGCAACACTTTTTTAACCACGTGCCGGAAAACATCAAAATTCTCGGCATCCAACACGACCAAAACCACGAAGACATCATTGCCAAAGCCCAAGACATCAGCCGCCACCTCAACCGCGGCCACGGCGTGCTGATCATCACCGACATTTTTGGTGCCACACCGTGCAACGCCGCCCGCAAACTCGTATGTGCCGGCAAAGTGGCCATGCTCACCGGCCTCAACGCACCCATGCTGATCAAAGCCATCCAGTATGCTCCCAGCGCCACCGATTTGAACGCTTTTATTCAAAGCGTCAAAACCGCCGCCATCGAGGGCATTTTAGACATAACCACTCCACCCGACGACAATTGAGAACACCCGCATGCTGAAACAAGAAATCGAAATCATCAACAAACTCGGCCTGCACGCACGCGCTTCCAGCAAATTCACCCAAACCGCCAGCCAGTTTCAAAGCGAAGTATGGGTAACACGCAAAGACCGCCGCATCAACGGCAAAAGCATCATGGGCTTAATGATGCTCGCCGCCGGTAAAGGCAGCACCATCGAGCTGGAAACCAACGGCGCCGATGAAGTCGCCGCCATGCAAGCGCTCACCGACCTGATCAACGACTACTTCGGCGAAGGAGAATAAGCATGAGTATCGTGCTGCACGGCGCCGCCGCCGGCAAAGGCATTGCCATTGGCCGCGCCCACCTGATTACGCGCGGCATCAACGAAGTGCCTCAATACAATATTGTTGCCACCGAGCTTGCCACTGAAGTCACACGATACGAAAACGCCATCAAGGCCACGCGCAAACAAATGGAAAAACTGCGCAGCGCCATTCCCGAAAACGCCCCCACCGAGCTGGGTGCGTTTATCTCGTTGCACCTGATGCTGCTCACCGATGCCACCCTGTCTCGTGAACCGGCCGATTTAATCGAAGAACAAAAAATCAATGCCGAATGGGCGTTGAAAATCCAAACCGACCGCCTCTCAGAACAATTCGAAGCCATTGACGACGCCTACCTGCGCGAACGCAAACAAGACATGCTGCAAGTCGTGGAGCGCATCCAACAAAATCTGGCCGGTCTCAACACCGAAATAGAAGTTGACGCCGAGCTACTGGATGACACCATACTAATCGCCCACGACCTCGCCCCTGCCGATACCGTATTTTTCAAAGAACAACGCATCGCCGGTTTTGTGACCGATATGGGCGGCCCCACCAGCCACACCGCCATCCTCGGCCGCAGCCTTGATATCCCCTCCATTATCGGCCTGCACAACGCCCGCAAAATCATCAGCGAGGGCGAGTGGGTGATTATCGACGGCATTAGCGGCGTACTCATCATCAATCCCGACGACATCGTGCTGGCAGAATACCGCCGCCGCGTGCGCGAATACCGCAATCTCAAACGCCAGCTCAACAAACTCAAAGACACTGCCGCCACCACCGAAGACGGTATCGACATCGAGCTGTTGGCCAATATCGAATCCGCCGAAGACATCAAACCGCTGCACAAACTCGCCGCCGACGGTGTCGGCCTCTTTCGCAGCGAATTTTTCTACCTCAACCGTGATACCCTGCCCGACGAAAACGAACAATACGAAATCTACGCCGATTTGGTAAAAAAACTCAAAGGCAAGCCCATTACCATCCGCACCGTTGATTTAGGCGTAGATAAAAACCCACGCTGGTTCAGCCACGGCCACACCGTCAACCCCGCCCTCGGCATGACCGGCATCCGCCTCTGCCTGGCCGAACCGGTGATGTTCCGCACACAAATGCGCGCCATTTTGCGTGCCGCCGTACACGGGCCGGTAAAGATGATGTGGCCGATGATCAGTTCTTTATCCGAACTGAAACAATGCCAAATTCACCTGGAAACCGCCCGAAAACAACTCACGCAACGCGAAGTACCCTTTGGCGAAATCGAAACCGGCTGTATGGTGGAAATTCCCTCTGCCGCACTGACCGTGGCCAGCCTGCTCAAAAGTATCGACTTCATTTCTATCGGCACCAACGACCTTATCCAATATACCCTCTCGGTAGACCGCGCCGACGACAGCGTCAGCTATCTCTACCAGCCCGGCCACCCGGCCATTTTAAAACTGCTCAGCCACATCATCCGCACCGCCCACCGCATGAACAAATCCGTATCGGTATGCGGCGAAATGGCCGGCGACACCACCTACACCCGCCTCCTACTTGGCCTCGGCCTACGGCGCTTTTCCATGAACCCCAGCAACCTGCTCGCCGTTAAAGAAGTAATCATCCGAAGCAACATCAATGATTTAGAGGTGGAAACCCCAAAAATTTTGCGCAATGAAGACCCGGAAAAAACCGATAAAATGCTGAAACGACTCAACCAGGATAACGACGAAGAACTGCTTGCGCCTTAATAAACTTTTGGCATTTCAATATAAAAGGTGTAAGAAAAGCTAGCGTTGTTTACAGTATTTGAAAGACAATACTGCATGAACATCCATAAAAACACCCGCCTTACCCCACATAACCGCCAAGCCATTTGGCGCGCTTACACACAAGATAAAATCAGCGTTACCTCG